>WNFS01000024.1_pt2 | contig 89363 bp, 67 predicted proteins | sample 5400141 | NCBI WGS metagenome assembly WNFS01 (sample SAMN13153358, study PRJNA577476) | soil metagenome | isolation source: 60 cm saprolite under Madrone tree | place: USA:California | collected 2016-06-14 | reverse complement strand
CACTAGCAAACCGATTCTCACTTTGAGCTTGCGACATATGCCACAGTGACGTAAAAGGACACAAATGGCAGAGCTATCCGCCGACACGAGCCTTTCCCACTATCGCATTGTCTCCAGGATTGCTGCAGGTAGCATGGGCGAAGTGTACCTCGCGCAGGACACAAAACTTGATCGCAAAGTCGCTCTGAAAATTCTGCCTGCGGAGCTGGCCGCGAATCGCGATCGAATGCAGCGGTTTGTGCGCGAGGCGAAATCCGCGGCCGCGCTGAATCATCCGAATATCGCTCACATATATGAAATCGGGGAGAGCAACGGTGTGAACTTCATTGCGATGGAGTTCATAGACGGGCACACCTTCGGTGAGGTGATTCAAAGCGAGACCGATCTGAGAAAGCTTGCGCGCTATCTGCAATATGTTGCCGAAGGTCTATCGAAGGCTCATGCCGCCGGCATCGTCCACCGGGATCTCAAACCCGACAACATCATGGTGACACACGATGGCCACGTAAAGGTTCTGGACTTCGGCATCGCGAAATTGATCGAGGCAAAAACACCCTCAAGCACGTCGAGCGAAATCGACACCGCAATCACCCTGCAGCATTCGCAACCCGGCATGGTGCTCGGCACTGTCGGTTACATGTCACCGGAACAAGCGCGGGGAAGAACAAACGATATCGATCGGCGTTCAGACATTTTTTCTTTCGGCTGCATTCTGTTCGAGGCAGTGACGGGCCACAAAGCTTTTGCGGGAGAAGACGCGATCGATACGCTGAACAAGATCATTCGTGGGTCGCCGGCTTCGATCACCGACTTTCGGCCCGATGCTTCAAGCCGTCTGCAAAGAATTGTGCGTCGATGTCTGGCGAAGAATCCTAAAGATCGCTATCAAACAATCAGAGACGTGGCCATCCAGTTGCGGGAACTGCGGCGCGAACTCGGGAATCCTGCCGGAGTCGACATTACTGGAACGCTCGCATCGAGCGAAAGCGCAGGCACGATTTCACCGTCGGCGCGTGCCTCCAGTGCAGAGTACCTTATCAGCCAGGTTAAGCTTAATAAAGCCGGCGCTATCGTAACGATGGGAGTGCTGTTACTGACCACGGCGCTAATCTTGTTATGGTATTTCAACGACACCCGCGCTGCCGTCTTAACGATGGGACTGCTGGCACTGATCCTGGCGCTAATGTTGTTTTGGTATTCCAGACAGACTCGCGCTGTTCCACTTACTGATAAAGACACCATCGTGCTCGCTGATTTTCTAAACACCACAGGCGATGCAGTGTTTGACGGCACGCTAAAGCTAGCCCTGGCGGTGCAATTGGGCCAGTCGCCGTTCTTGAACATCTTTGGCGACGACCGCCTCCGCGAGGCTTTGCGCTTTATGGACCGCTCGTCCGATGAACGAGTAACGCGAGATGTTGGCCGTGAGATCTGCCTGCGACAGGGACTGAAAGCGTTCCTGGCCGGCTCAATTGCGGCGTTGGGCAGTCACTACGTAATCACGCTCGAAGCGATTAACGCGCTTACTGGCGATGCGATCGCGCGGGAGCAGACGGAAGCTGAAAGCAAAGAGCAAGTGCTCCGGAAACTCGGCAAGGCAGCGACCAGGTTACGCGAGAAAATGGGTGAATCGCTGGCTTCAATTCAAAGGTTTGACGCGCCGATTGAGCAGGCTACCACATCATCGCTCGACGCGCTCAAGGCCTATTCTATGGGACGTGAACTCGCTCTTGGGAACAAGGATCGCGAAGCCATGCCGTTCTTAAAACGAGCAGTCGAACTCGATCCTGATTTCGCTCAAGCTTATGACAAATTGGCAGGCTCATATAGTAATACCGGGCAGCAAGAGCTGGCCATAGAAGCCTTCCAAAGGGCATTTGATCTGCGAGAACGATCCAGCGAGTATGAAAGGCTCCGGATTGCAGCAGACTATTACGCCTTCGCGACATTTGAGGCTGACAAATTCATCGAGGCGTACGAGTTGCTGGTCCGGACGTATCCGCGCGACTTTGTTGCGTGGAACAATTTGGGTAACCGGTACAATTCAGTAGGCCAATTCGAGAAAGCAGCCGAAGCGTGCCGCGAAGGCATTCGCCTTAACCCAAACTGGGTTATTCCCCGAAGTAACCTGGCGCTGGCATACATTTCTCTCGATCGGTTCGATGAAGCCAGGCAGGTAATTCAGGAGGCGGTGTCGCAAGAACTCGAATCCACGCCCATGCGTTCCCACCTCTATTCGATCGCCTTCGTGAATGGCGATGCGGCGGCAATGAAGCAACAGATCGATTGGGCTAGCGGACGGCCCGATGAATACCTGGCCCAGGCGTGGCAAGCCGAGGTGGCAGCCTTCCGCGGCCAGTTGCGACAGTCGCGGAGATTCAGTCAGCGCACGGTTGAACTTGCACTGCAACACGAACAGAAAGAGGCTGCGGCGCAGTTCCTCGCTGGCCAGGCGGTGACGGAAGCAGTCTTTGGTCAAAGCGACAGGGTTAGCGAGCTCGTCGCCAGGGCTTTTGGCATTTTCCGTAGTCGCGCGGCAGTGTCAATTGCGGCTAATGCTTTTTCACTCTGTGGCGACTCTGAGCGTGCACAACCCCTCATTGATGAATATTCCCAACGGCTGCCGAAAAACACATTCTGGAATGCAGTGAGCGCTCCATTGTATCGAGCTCAAATTGAGCTGCACCGCAGCCACGCTGCCCAAGCAATTGAGTTGCTGGAATCAGCGCATCGCTTCGATTCGTCCGGCAATTTTGGGCCACAATATATTCGAGGTCAGGCCTACCTAAAACTGAACAAGGGCGCGGAAGCGGCGGCTGAGTTTCAAAAGATTCTGAGTCATCGCGGCTGGTCTGTTCGTGGCGTTTTGTATCCTCTTGCATACGTCGGCCTCGCACGCGGAGCTGTCCTTCAGGGCAATGCTGGAAAAGCGCGCAAGGCTTATCAGGACTTTTTGGCGCTCTGGAAAGACGCTGACTCGGATAATCCGATTCTGATTGGAGCGAAGAAAGAATACGAGCAGCTGAACTGAGTATGGAAAAATATCAGGCAATGCCTTTAGGTTTAATCCCTCAATGATCGCCGGGCTGGTTTTTCACTATCGCATCGTTTCAAAACTCGTCATATCCGTGGCCGGCTTTGCCGGTCGCCGTCGGGTGACCACTAAGACGCCGGCAAAAATTAATAGTGAAGCGATTACAGCGTGGAAACTCAACGATTCGCCCAAAATTAGCGGGGCCACCACGAAGGCAATCAGTGGCTGTAAATAGATATAAACCGCCACAGTGCTCGGCGGCACGCGAGCCAGCGCCCAACCGTTCAGGTAATACGCTCCTGCAGTTGGCAAAAGGATTATGTATAGAATTGCGAGCCAGACGCCCACGGAAATACTGCCCAGGTTGATGTGCGACAGGCTAATGACCGCGGCGGGAACCGTTACCACGCAACCAACGACAAAGATCCAGGCAATGACGGTGAGCGCCCTGTAACGCTTCATCAGATTCTTTGAGATGGCGATATATGCGCCATAGCAGAGCGAGTTTGAGATGATTAGCGAATCTCCGATCCGCGTGCCGGATGAAAATTGAGCCCGGCCCGGCCCGATTAGGTAGAGAACTCCCGCAGCCGCCAGAGCAATTCCCAACAGTCGCCGCAGAGTGGCGCGGTCTGTGCCCAGAATAACTCCGACCAGCAAGGTGAAAACCGGAATCGTAGTGCTCAGCAGAGTCGCATTGATGGCCGTCGTCAGCGAGAGGCCTTTGGTAAAGAGTAATTGGTTCAGGACCAGCCCGAGCATGCTGGAGACGATCAGCAAAGGCCAATCGCCGATCTCGATCGTTTGGAGAGTCCCGCTCACTTTGGCGAGAATTAGGAGCGTCAACGCAGCGCCCGCGACCCGGAAACCAACGAGAGCGACTGAGGGCACAGAGCGAAGCGCGATTTTGCCGACGATGGGCCAGGTCGCGAACAGGACTTGTACCGCAATCAGGGCGAGATGGGGAGCGATAGGGCTGTTTAAACGAGAGTGGCGCAAGACGGTGGCGACTTAATCCTCGATTGCAGACTGGGGTCGTTGCTGGCTCGAAGAATCCCGGCTGAAAGACGGTGCTCTCGGGATGTAACAAAAAAGATCGGGGAGAAACCCGATCTTAAAGCAAAAGCAAACTGAACTGATATTCTAGCTTAAGAAAAGATACAGCGGGTTTTCCATGATCTGTTTGAAGGTGCGCAGGAACTGCGCGCCGACGGCCCCGTCAATCACCCGGTGGTCACAGGACATCGTCACACGCATCGTCTGCTTGATCAGAACTTCGTTGTCACGGGCCACAGCCCTCGGCTTCATGGTCCCGACCGCAAGGATTGCGCCCTCAGGCGGATTGATGACGGCAGTGAACTCATCGATCCCAAACATTCCCAAATTGCTGATCGAAAAAGTCGCTCCGGTATATTCCTCGGGCTTAAGCTTACGAGCGCGAGCGCGTTCGGCCAACTCCCTTGCTTCACTGGCTATCTCCAGCAACGATTTCGTGTCGGCAGAGCGTACCACTGGCGTAATCAACCCGTTCTCGGTGGCGACGGCCACGCCGATGTCTGCGTGTTCGTAAAAGCGGACGGTCTTATCCTGAAACGAGGCGTTGACCTGCGGGTGCTGAAGCAAAGCGGCCGCGGCCACTTTGATGATGATGTCGTTGACGCTGAGTTTGAGATCGGGATAGAGGTCGTTGATCGCGACGCGCATGTCCGCGGCGCGATCCATGTCAATCTCGCTGGTGAGAAAGAAATGCGGCACTGGACCCAGTGACGTCACCAGGCGGCGAGCTATGGTGCGGCGCATTTCAGCTAGCGGTTCGTCGCGATAGCCGGAAGGTCCGTAGACGGCGCCTTTCTCGCTTGGTAGAAGTGCGACGGCTCCGTGCAGGCGCGGCCCGCTCGACGCCCCCAAGGTTGTGCTCGCGGGCTTCGCCGTCATCGCGACTTCGATATCTCGTTTGACTATGCGGCCACCGGGGCCACTGCCCTGCAAAGACTTTAGGTTGAGGCCGGCTTCGGCGGCCATGCGGGCCGCAATCGGTGAAATCAATTGCCGCCCGTCATCTCTTGCGGGTTGAGTCACGGGCTCGCGCGCCGGTGCGGGAACGGAAACTTCAGGAGCTGCTGGCGCTGGCTCCTGCTTGGCCGGCTGAGGCTCACTTGCGGCCGGCGCCTTCGCTGGTTGCGGTGCCTTTTCAGCAGCGGTCTTCAGCAGCGCTGAAATGTCCTCATCGGGCTCGCCGATGATCGCAATGGGCTGTCCCAACGGAGCGCTCTCGCCTTCATTGATCAGAATCTTGCGCAGTACGCCGTTCGACAGCGCCTGCATTTCCATAGTCGCTTTGTCGGTATCAATTTCGGCGAGGGGTTCGCCCATCGAAACCTTATCGCCCTCTTTTTTCAACCAGCGCGAGAGCTGCCCCTCTTCCATCGTGGGCGAAAGCTTCGGCATTACGACTTGTGTGGCCATTTTGGTTAGTCAGTAGTCAGTTGTCATTAGCGAGTTGTCAGTTCATCTTCCGATGCAACTGACGACTGACAAGTGACCACTCACATCCTATAAGTAAGCTACAGCGCGCACGGCGGCGACGACTTCCGCCACGTCAGGGATCGCCAACTGCTCGAGATTCTTGGCATAGGGCATTGGCACATCCACGCCCGAGACACGTTTTACCGGAGCATCAAGATAGTCAAAAGCCTGTTCATTGATCTCGGCGCTGATCTCGGCGCCCACGCTGGCGAAGGGATGCGACTCTTCGGCAATCACCACGCGATTGGTTTTCTTCACCGACTCTACAATGGTCTTAATGTCGAGCGGACGGATAGTCCGGGGATCGATCACCTCGCACGATATGCCGTCCTTGGCGAGTTCTTCCGCGGCCTTTAACGCTACGGGCACCATCAACGATCGGGCCACGATGGTAGCATCCGTGCCGGTACGCTTAACCTCCGCCAGGCCCAGCGGAATCGCAAAGTCACCGTCTTCCGGCACTTCACCCTTCATTCCATACATACGTTCCTGCTCGATGAAGACTACCGGATCATCGTCGCGAATAGCGCTCTTCAAGAGACCCTTAGCATCAGCTGGCGTTGACGGCATCACGACTTTGAGGCCAGGGAAGTAGGCATACCACGATTCGATCGCCTGCGAGTGCTGTGACGAAACCTGATAAGCGGAACCACCCGGTCCTCGAAAAACGATCGGAATCTTGTACTGGCCGGCGGACATGTAGAGCATCTTGGCGGCCGAGTTAATGATCTGATCGGTTGCCAGAATTGAGAAGTTAAAAGTCATGAACTCGACGATCGGACGCAAGCCCGCCATGGCGGCTCCGACGCCCAGACCTGCGAATCCAAGTTCAGTGATTGGTGTATCAATCACTCGCTTGGGGCCAAACTCTTCGAGCAAACCGCGAGTAACTTTATAGGCGCCCTGATATTCGGCTACCTCTTCACCCATTAAAAAGACGTTCGCGTCGCGGGCCAGCTCCTCACGGAGCGCCTGATTCAACGCGTCGCGCATAGTCATTGCTGCCATGTTTCAGTTCTCGATCGGATTCGCGTAGACGTGTGTATACAACTCACTCGGATCCGGTTCCGGGCTTTCCTCGGCAAAGCGCACGGCGCTCTCGACCTGTTCTTTTACTAGAGCTTCGAAGCCGGCGATATCCTGGTCAGTCAGGAAGCCGTTGTCTTTTAAGGTAGCCGTGAAAACCTTGATTGGATCACGCTCTTGATACTTTTCAATTTCCGCTCGCGTTCGGTAGTTACCCGGATCGGACATTGAGTGGCCCATGTAGCGATAAGTGCGAGCCTCAATCAGCGTGGGCAGGTAATCTTCTCGGGCCCGCTTAATCGCGCGTTGCGTAGCGCGACGCATCGCCAGCACGTCCATGCCATCGACAAACTCGGACGCCAGACCATAGGCTCGCGCTTTCTCAGACACGTTTTGCAGGGACATTGAGCGCGCCAGGGATGTCCCCATGCCGTACTGATTGTTCTCGCAAATGTATATGCACGGCAGTTTCCAAAGTTGAGCCATGTTCAGCGATTCATGGAACGCGCCCTGATTTACTGCTGCTTCGCCAAAGAAGCAAAGCGTGACGCGGTCGGTATCCTGATACTTACTCGCGAATGCTATGCCTGTCCCGAGCGGAATCTGCCCGCCAACTATTCCATGGCCACCGAGGAAGTTAACGCTCTTATCAAACAGGTGCATCGAGCCGCCCTTGCCTTGCGAACAGCCACCTGCTTTGCCATACAACTCGGCCATGACAGCCTCGGCTGAAATCCCTTTTGCGATGGCCTGTCCATGCTCTCGATAGCTGGTAATCACATAGTCATCATCGCGCAGGGCCGAGATCGCTCCCACGCCCACGGCCTCCTGACCTATGTACAAGTGACAGAAGCCGCCAATCTTTCCCAGGCTGTATGACTCGGCACACTTCTCTTCAAAGCGCCTAATCAACAGCATCTGATTAAAGATCTTCACCAATGTTTCGCGATCTTCTTCAATTGCCGGAGGGGATTGGCGGGGTTGGTTGTCGGTATCGGCAGGCGCGTCGAGTAATCCGGCGGCGCCTCCCCCGGATGTATTCGACTTTTCTTGTCGCTCGGTAGTTTGGCTGCTCATTTAAAGCGCGTGCGCTTAACGTGAATCGGCCAGCTTGCTGCTGGCCTCGAACCGTAACGTATGCGAACTCACGAGATTATACGCGAGAGATGCGGCCAGACCAAAACCGGAAGAAGAAAAAGCACGCCCGGCCGGAGCCAGACGTGCAAAATTATCTCTGTTTCTTGTCTCAGGTATAGTGATCCATGCGGGCCGGCGTCGGCATGGTCGACAAACTAATGAGATTCTTACGCGTGTGTTTGTCATGTTGCATGTTCCGGGCCGCGGCGGTAAGCAGTTCTTCGGTGGTCTCACCGTCTTCGGGGAAACACGCGATACCGGTGCTGATTGAAACCTCGACCGTTTTGCCGGTCCTGACTGAGAACTTATGCTCAGTTACGGCATTCCGAATTCTCTCGGCAACCATCTCAGCCATGGATTGCGAGGCCATCGGCATAATGGCTACAAACTCATCTCCCGCGTAGCGGCACAGAAGATCCATCTGTCGCAGCTCTTTGCGAACTACCCGCGCGATACTGGCCAGCAAGCGATCACCGATTGCGTGACCCCACTGGTCGTTAATTATCTTGAAGTTGTCGACATCCATACTGATCAGTGAAAGCGACTCGCGGTTCATACGCTGGCATTCGGCCAGTCGCTGCTCCAGCATCATGTAGAAGCCGCGCGCATTCGGTAACTCGGTAAGCGGATCGGTAAGGGCGCTCTCTTTTGTCTTTTCGAAAGTGATCGCATTGTTGAGGGCCGAGGCGGCATGCTGCGCAACCGACTCAAGCAAGCGCACGTGCTCGGTCGTATACGAGGTGCGACCCTTGGAATAAAGCGTAATCGCGCCGAATGCTCCGTCTTCGCGGATTAGTGGTGAGACAAGCACGCCCCGAAAACTTCGGGCTATCTCATCGGGCAAACCCACCAAGTCCAGCTCGGGTGACGAATTGCACATTGATCGCGCGTTGGCAATAACCCAGCCCGTGATGCCATCGCCGACACTGATTCGTCGAGCATTAAATAGATCGGCATGGTCTCCTACTACATGCATGGCGATCGCTTTTCCGGAACGATCGTCAACAACGAAGATGATGCAAGTGTCGAAGGGAACGATAGCGCGCAGTTTGTTGGAGATTAACGTGACGGTGTCGTGCATGTTCAAAGAGGACCCAATCGTCTGGGCAATTTCATGCAGCGCAAAGACCTCGCGTTGGGCCTCTGTGATTGAGCGGAAGCCGAGGCTCGAGTCCGGCGAGCCCAGAATGTCCGACGCCAGTCCGGCGTCAGGCCGGGCCGAAGTAAGCAAGTCGATGTTTTCGGAGGGCACCTGTTCCTGAATGTCCTCGGCATCGATGAGCTTATCAAACTCGATCACGTGCTTATTGAAGAGCTCGACCACCTTTGGATCGAATGACGAGCCGGACATCTTCTGCAGCAGAGCCAGCGAGTCTTCGCGCTTCATTCCCTTACGATAGGGCCGGTCACAGCGGGTGGCATCATAGAAGTCGACGACAGAAATGATGCGGGCGACCAGCGGAATGTGTTCGGCCTTCAAACCTTTCGGATATCCGCTGCCGTCCCACTTCTCATGGTGATAACGCACAATGTCTTCGACCGGATAAGGAAAATTCACGCGCTTTAAGATGTCGCCGCCCACCGTGGGGTGGATTTTCATCTTGGCGAATTCCGCTTCAGTCAGCTTGCCGGGTTTGTTGAGAATGTACTCGGGCACGGCGAGCTTGCCGATATCATGCAGAAGAGCGCCGGCTACCAGCGCGCGCAATTCCTGGTCCTTTACTTTCAAGAGCTTGCCCATCTGAGTGGCGTATATCTGAGTTCGTCGCACGTGCCCATGTGTCGTTTGATCCTTCGCGTCGATCGCGATGGCCAAAGACTCGATCGTATTCATGTGCAGGTCGGCAATCTCTTCAGCGTAGCGCACCTTGTCAACCTGGGCGCGAGTAACTTCACCGACTCGCTTTTCATTGAACCGGTAAAGCAGATGGACCAGGACGATGATTAACGCACCCACGAACAGGAAGGGAACGCCGGCGCCATGAATCGCTGAATAGAACAGTGCGGCCGAAGTGACGTTCGCGACCTGAGTAATCAAGGTCCAAATCAGACTTTCCTTTGAGACCGTGACGCGGCCACCAGCGTGAAAGGAATTGAAGGCGATTGTGCCGAAAGTGCTGAGGGAATACTGAACGAACCCGAAAACGCAGAGTGGAAAAAGTAGCAGATTCAGAACCAATGCGGTTTCGTTTCCGTCGGCGGCTCCGCCAGCCAGGGTCAACACCATGAATCTGTAAACCAGCGAGGCGACAAAGGTCGAGATGACGGACGTTCCGACTGCAAATACCGTAGGCCAACGCTCTGAGGAGGAGTAAGAGGAAATGAAGCCGACAATGGCTGCTAGGATCAAGGCGGGTCCGACGCTGTTTGCCGGTGCCGTCGTGTACATCATGACGGCAAGAAATATGAAGGCATCGGCCACTGACTTATGGGTCTGGCTGGTACCGTCGACGTTTGTTACCGGAACTGTGAATCGGCTGGACAAGAGTGTCAGCACTAGTAGGACGACAAACGATCCCAGCCCATGCCACCCCAGGATGGGAAGACGGACGGTGGACGCGATACCCAGTAACAGGATTACGGCGCCAATCGCAGCGACACCGCCGACCAGCAGAAGAGTCTTCCAATTTGGTTTTTGCATTAAATGATTTCCGCTTGTTTCTTTAGCGCTTTGGCCTAATCCGGAGGGTGAACCGAAAGAAAATGCCGTGTGTTTGTAATGGCTTGGCATTGGCCAACAGTGTTGGCAGCGTAAGAATAACGGTCTTAGGCCCGCGTAGTCAATGCTTTTCTTATCAATTCGGTCAGCTAAAGGAAGATTAGGAACGGGATAGGGGTGTGACCTTCCTGGTGGGGATGAGCTGGCCGAGCAAGTCCGCTGGGAAGTTAACTGGTTGCTGGCAGGCACTCGCCTGACAAACAAAGGCCGTGGGTTCAGTAGAAAGCGTGTCGCGGCCGACGAAAAGGGGAACTACTGTCGAGGCAGTTTGGTGGTCCTTTTGGCACGTCGCAATTACGCGATTGGGCATGTACGTCACCCAAACTGTGCGCAGCAGTTCATCCAGCCGTGGGCCTGGCGAACCGACAATCACAACCTCCAGAGGCGTGCCCAGAAAGAAATCCAGGGCGCTCAGCGCAAAGCCGAATGCCGATGGGTACCGGCGAATTTGGTCGGCGATTAGGCGCAGCACGGCCGTTGCGCGGCGGCGGTAATCATCCTTTGCGGTGAGAAGGCCGAGTCTAAGTAGACACATTGTGGCAATCGAATTGCCCGAGGGAGTGGCATTGTCCAGGAATTCTTTCGACCGAACGATCAATTTCTCATGACTCTTTCCGGTAAAGAAGAAGCCGCCTTCGCTGTCATCCCAGAACTGCTCGATCATTTTGTCGGCCAGCGCGATGGCAGACTCGAGCCAGGTAAGTTCGCCCGTTGCTTCGTACAGAGAGATCAGTCCGTCGATCAGGCAGGCGTAATCCTCGAGGTAAGCATTCAACCTGGCCTCACCATCTTTATAAGTCCTGAGCAGCAAGCCGTCATTTTGCAGGTGAGAGAGAAGGAAGCGCCCGTTTGCCTCCGCGACCCTGCGGTAGTCCGATCGATCGAGAATTGCTGACGCTTCAGCGAAGCTTGAGAGCATTAGACCGTTCCACGCGGTCAGGACTTTTTCATCTCGGCCCGGCTTGATGCGTTGCTCGCGGAGCGCGAAAAGCTTCTGGCGCCCGCTATTGATGATTGCCTGCAACTCTTCGCCGGAAAGCTTGTTCTTGGCGGCGACGTCTGCAATCGTGGAGGTGACGTGAAGGATGTTCTCGCCTTCGAAGTTGCCCCCTTCGGTAACGTCGAAGTAACGGCAGAAGAGCTCTCCCTCGCGGTCGCCAAGAATCTCAAGTACCTCCCGACGCGACCAGACGAAGAACTTTCCTTCCTCGCCCTCGGAATCTGCGTCCTGGCTCGAATAGAACCCGCCGGCGGCATCGGTCATCTCGCGGACCACATAATCGAGTGTCTCTTCGGCGATGCGCCGCGCCGCCGGATCCTTTGTCGCCTGGAAGAGGTGCAGGTAGAACCTCGAGAGGAGAGCGTTGTCGTAAAGCATTTTCTCGAAATGCGGCACCAGCCATTTCGCGTCCACCGAATAACGATGAAAGCCGCCGCCCAGTTGATCGTACATTCCGCCCAAGGACATTTTCCGGGCTGTGTGCTCGACCATCTCCAGAGCTTCAGTCGAGCCGGTGCGGTGATGACTATGCAGCAAGAACTCCAGGTTCATCGCCGGTGGAAACTTGGGCGCTCCCCCAAAGCCTCCGTTCGTTCGGTCATAGTTTGCCGAGATTCTGCGTAACGCGCCGTCAAGAACATCAGCCGTGAGTACCTCCCGAGACTGGTCAGCGAGCCCGACGCGCCGTAACTCTCCCAGCATTGCGGTCGCGGTGCTGGCTACCTGATCGGGTTGCGACTGGAACGCTTCCGCGACACTTGCGAGAATGCGCGGAAAGCCTGGCATGTTATAGCGGTCGTTCGGCGGAAAATAAGTTCCGCCATAGAACGGCACGCCTTCGGGTGTCAGGAACATGGTCATTGGCCATCCGCCCTGACCGGTCATCATCTGCACAGCGTTCATGTATATCTGATCGAGATCGGGGCGCTCTTCACGATCTACTTTTATGTTCACGAAATTCTCGTTCATGAGCCGCGCAATATCCTCGTTCTCAAACGACTCATGCTCCATGACATGGCACCAGTGACATGCAGAATAGCCGATGCTCAGCAGGATCGGTTTGTTCTCGGCGCGCGCCCTGCTCAAGGCTGTCTCACCCCAGGGATACCAATCTACCGGGTTGTGCGCGTGCTGCAGCAGATACGGACTGGTTTCGTTAATTAAGCTATTTGTGTGCTTATGTTCGGTCACTTTTTTGTTTCCAGCCGGCAAGAATGCCGCGATCGCTATCCCTTAAACCAATACTTCGTGTTCTTGGCCCAGGTCGTGTTTGGGTAACGCTTATGCAGCAGATCATACGCAGCCTTGGACCAGCGACCGGTTTCGGCATCAGTGCAGCCAAAGCGAGTTGACCTGACCGCCAAGTGCAGCGCTTCCGGGGCGCGCGGGTCTGCCGGATTTTTCTCTGCCCAGGCTATGGCGATGAGACAGAAATAGTTAGGCGCGGTGCCCAGTGCTTTAATAGCGGCAAATTGAGTTCCCGCCAAAGCCCGCGACGAGCTCAAAAACGCGGGCGGCGCTATGGGCGTAGCTTTGGGTTTGCTTTCCTCGTCATCGCCCATTGGGACATTTTGCGGCTGGGGAGGCTCAGCACACCAGTAATTGTCGCGATAGCTGTCGATTTCTTCCAGCGCCGTGGTGCGTCCAACGCCGGCCGACACGTACGGTCTGAGACCTGGAAACTTCAAAGAGAGAAAGGCCGCGGCGAAGCGTCTGGCCTCGGGCGTAGCGGCCTTTTGATAAGCTGCGAGAAATTCCTTCAATTGCGGGTACATCTCCTGGACCAGCATGGCGGTCTCGGACGCCGTTTTGTAGTCATCGAGTAATGCTGCGCGGACAAAGGCAGCCTGCGCAACGTCGCGGCGCAGATTGGGCGCGAGCGTCTTGCTGCGGGCCGCGTCCTTAACCAGAGCCACCGGCATTGCTTTGTTGAAAGCGTTCGCGCCATCCAGATCGAAGAAGAGCTCGGCGCCTTTAGTGGCGTCCTTCGTCGCGCTTTCTTCCTCAGGCATTTCCCGACCGTCACTGTCGTCGCTTAAACCTGCAGGCGCCCGCGGCGCGGTTTGGAGAAACTCCTCCAGGTTTTGCGCCAGAGACGTTCTTTGCGACAACAACAGGTTCAGGGAAGACGGCGGCAACTGCGATCGATCGCCGGCGAGAATTTTATCAAGCATGACGCGCGCTTCATGGCCGCGGTTACTTTCAATCAGCAACCGGACACTGTGAAAGGCCGCCGAGGCAAACGCCGGCGAAGTGCGATCAATGCCAGCAGCGGAGGCCAAGAATGAGTCGACTTGCGATTGTTTCCCGCTCGACTTGGAAATCGCCGCCACCAACCACGGCAAAGCTTTCGTTTTCTGCCATCGTTCCACGGAGTGAGTGGCAGCGGCCGACGACGAATCCTGAAAAGTGACCACCCAGTCGGTAAGTTCATCGCTGGTTAAGCCTTCGGGCCGTTTCGGCTTTGTCGTGTCATCGCCTTCCTGGAGATACTTATCGAGCAGCGCTGTATAGTCCCAAACGTCCTGCTTGAAATTAGCACTGACATCTCGCTTAACCAGGCTATGCGCCAGCTCGTGAATCTTTTCTTCCGGATGGAGGCGTAGCCGCACGAGGTTCAAGAGTCTTCCAGCAGCATGATGAGAGGATTTCACTGAGTCGTCTTTAAGGATAGCGTTGAGTCGCGTTTCGGCTTCCACTAGTGCGGGCCGCCCATCTTCTTCTTTATCGGCGAGACTTCCTTTCCTTAACAGCGAACGCGCGGCGAGGTAAGAGGCCTTGTCCCGCCACGGCGAAGATTTATCCTGCGCAATTGAATCAAACTGCTGTCTCGCTTCGTCAAAATTCGTCGCGTAAAAATTCGCTGCGGCAATTTGATAGGAGCGATCTGCGCGAATCAACGGCGGTAAATCCGAAGCTTCGGCGGATGCGCCGGCGGGAATGTGCCGGCCTTCCGAGCAATTGGCGAAGACGAGGTCCTGGGCGGCCAGCCAGCTCTTAACACCCGGGCTGTCGGCGCCGAACGTCTTGATGCGTTCGTCCAGAGTCGCATCGGCATTTTCGAAAGCGTCCTGCTGACAATTCAAATAGCTTTCGTACTCGTGGGGCTTCTCGCGGTTACGATACGCTTTGATCTCAGGCGGCGCGGCGGCGCTGGGAACTTTCTTGCGCGCCTCGATCCATTTCTTAATCCACTGATCATCGTTGGACTCCCAGCCAAGATTCAGGCGATCCTCCCAGACAGCTTTGATGGCTTTGGCTTCGCTCTCGCTAAGACTGATTCCGGAAAGATTGCGGTAAGCCGCGACCAGATAGGATCGCGCCCAATTCGTTTGCAACACGCCGAGTTTGCCGGCGGCAAACTTCTCAAACGGCAGATCCGGGTGCTTGGAGTAAACGAATATCGCGTCGGTGAAAAATGGCCCACAGGCCCGGGTGGGTTGCGGCCAGATGAAAGTCACTGAAACAATCAATGCCAAAGCTAGTAGGGCTTTATACGAGTTCATCTTTGCGACTCCAAAATCGCGCGCACCGAGGCCTCGGTCCACGGCTCAGGGTTAAAAACATAGAACCGCCGCGCTATTGAAAGACCTGAGCGTGGCTCATCTGTAGAAATGCCGTAGCTGTGAAGACAGGGACGGGAAATGAAGTCCTCACCCGCATCCAGACGTCTGGCGATTTGCTTTCCATCGCCGGCCATCCGAAATAACATCGGCACGGCTTCGTCAATCGGAAGATCGGAAAGCCAATCGTCGTCAGTGCACCACGACGCCAGCGCGGTAATCGACAAGCTCACCGTATCCGGCAGTCGCCGGCGCACGTCGAAGATAAGCTTGCGATAAAACGCGCGCTCTGATTTTGTGGCGTCAAAATCTATTTGAACATGCGAGACGTTTGGGAGCTTGGTCAACTCGACTATGGCGCCGGCCAACTGGTCTCGTTGTTGGGCGGAGAGTTCCGGCTTGCGCGCGGCGTCCGTCTCGACCCTGACAACGGCCATGACTCTGATCTCTTCCGGCAGATCCAGAGGTTGTAGACGCGGCCGCACCTCAACTTCACCCGAATGCAGGCAAATGGTGCGCGCCAGGAATGCCACCCCCGCCTCGTTTGGATTTATGAACCGCAAGTTAGTCGGCCGCTCCCAAGCCCAAAGCATCACGTGCGGCAATCCCTGTAGACGATTCGCGGTCACGGCCTCCTTGCGGCGGTTCACTACCAATCGGCCTTTGGCAAATCCAAATGCCAGCGAAGCGATCAGAATGCTCGCACCCGCGAAGATTAAGATCAGTTTTCTTGATTGCTGCATGCAGAGTCTTCGAACCGGAAGGCAGCAAGTGTACATCAACGAATCAAGCAAAAAAAGTTTGTGGGCAACTGGAAGGCTCGAAAGCCGATTCGCGGCCGCCATTGCTAGCGATTCCGCACTAGGATCCAAATTCCAAGGGCGATACACAAGACCGAACAGCCAGTCACAATGATCGTGGGTATCGTCTGGGCTCGGTAAGAATCATCGTCGAGAGGAAATAAAAACGGCGGGCAAGGCGATCTATTTTCCTGCGCGCTGCTTTTCAGAAACAGAAGCGATGAAGTCTGCTCACTCTAGTAGAGGTCAGTCATGCCGCCAATTTGGGGACCTTCGTTCCTCTGGTATACTCCGAAATGAATCGCCATTCATTTTTAGCTCGCCAAGTGAGGCATTGATGGAACGCGAAAGTTTGGAAATGGACGTGGTGTTCGTCGGCGCGGGTCCAGCGAATTTGAGTGGGGCATTGCATCTCACTCGGCTCGTCAATGAACACAACGACGCGGTTGCCAGAGGAGCTCGGGAAGGGAAGCCGCTCGGCGAGATTCAAATCGCGGTCATCGAAAAAGGCGCGACCGTGGGCGGGCATATTCTGTCCGGAGCAGTCATGGATCCGCGCGGCCTGGCAGAGTTGATACCGGACTTTGTCGCTGCCGGCGCGCCACTCGAATCTTTAGTCAAAGAAGATCGTTTTCTCTACCTCACCTCAAAGCACGCGATTCGTTCACCTATCACGCCGCCGCCTTTGATGAATCATGGCTATTACATCGTTTCCCTCAATCGTCTGACGGCCTGGCTGGGCGAAAAATGTGAAGAGGCGGGCGTCAATATCTTTCCGGAATTTCCTGGCGCAGAGATGCTCTACGACCATGAGGATCGTGTCTTGGGCGTGCGCACCGGCGACAAAGGTATCGACAAGGAAGGAAAGAAAAAGGCGAACTTTGAACCGGGCGTCGATTTACTCGCGAAGGTCACGGTGCTGGGCGAGGGCGTGCGTGGATCTCTAACCAAGAAACTTGTCGCGCGGCTTGGTCTCGACGAAGGACGCGAGCCGCAGGTGTACAGCCTGGGCGTGAAAGAGCTTTGGGAACTTCCGGACGATCGCTATCCGACGGGACGCGTGACGCACACGCTTGGTTTTCCTTCAGACCAGTGGACGTATGGGGGTGGATGGATTTACGGAATGCAGAGCCGAGTCGTGAATCTCGGCTATGTGACCGGACTGGACTATCGCGATCCGCTAATCGATCCGCATGCGGAATTTCAGCGCTTCAAGTCGCATCCATTCCTGGCGAAGCTGCTGAAAGGCGGCAAGATGATTCGCTATGGCGCCAAAGCGATTGCGGCCGGCGGCTGGCACGCGATGCCTAAACTTTACGCCGATGGCGTCCTGATCGTGGGCGATAGTGCCGGCTTTCTTAACGCAGCGCGTTTGAAGGGAATTCACTCTGCGATCAAGAGCGGAATGCTGGCAGCCGAGACGATATTTGAAGCTTTAGTTGCCGGAGACTTTTCCGCGGCAAGATTGCATAGCTTTGAAAGCCGGGTGAAAGAGAGTTGGATTACGCCAGAACTGCGCCGCTATCGTAATTTTCACGCGGCCTTCAGTCGTGGCCGTTGGTTGGGAATGGCGAATGCGGGATTGCAGTACCTCACCGGCGGTCGCGCGTGGGGGATTTTCGATCGCGTCCATCAGGAGCCCGGGCATGAAGTGATGCGGAAGCTCTCCGCTTATGGTTATCGAGGGGACGAGGCGACCCAACGATACGGGGACTTTAGATTTGACGGCCAGCTTACTTTCAACAAGATGACTGACGTCTATCACGCGGCGGTAGCTCACAACGAAGATCAGCCGGCGCATCTCCACGTTTTGGACACCAACATTTGTGCGACGCGCTGCGCGGCAGAATACGGCAACCCTTGTCAACGCTTCTGTCCTGCGGCCGTCTATGAAATGGCCGATAACGGAGACGGCCAGCGCCGGCTGCAAATAAATTTTTCAAACTGCGTTCATTGTAAGACCTGCGATATCATGGATCCCTACCAGATTATTAACTGGGTGACGCCGGAAGGTGGCGGTGGGCCGGATTACAAAGGGATGTGACTCTGCTTCAGTGGAGTTGAGGTCAGTACCGGGAGCCGTAGCGACCGGGTCCCAAACTTAAGGACGTGATTGCTAGGACTACCCGGTCACTACCGCTCTCGGTACTGACCTCATCACTGCCCAGCTTCGTCTGATTCTTCGTCGCCGTACGCTCTCATGTGAAACGGCACAGTTCCCTGAACAATCTCTTCGAGAGCAATTCGCGTAGGCTTGTGTTTCGTGGGATCGATTTCGATGCGTGGGCGGGCGCCGCGCTGGAGTTGCTTGCTGCGCTGCGCCGCCAAAATAATCAGACGATACTTGGAGTCGATCTCGGGTGATTGCGGCTCTTCAGTTGTCTCGTTAACTTCTTCGTGTACGGTCGCCATGATTTTCGTAAGCACCTCCAGTAATCATTCTTGACAGACTCCAGTTTGGGGGCTTCTCTGCGAAATCTCAGCGCCCTCCGCGTCTCTGCGTTGAATTTCCTCGCGTTAAAGGAGTTCACCGCAGAGACGCAGAGTCCGCGCCGAGTTCGTTTTTCTACAGAGTTCCCCTCCTCGGTAGAACGAGAATTACCCGAACGACAAGCTAGAGCTTGCCGGCGGTTCCAATTGTAATAACGCCAAAGTCCGCGAGCGTATCTCCAAGTCTGACTTCCTGTCGTTCGCACCGGGCGCGCTCAGCGGAAATCACCGCCGCCAGTTGTTGTGAAGCGCGGTTAATATCGTCGTTAAGAATCACGTACTGGAAATTCGCGTACTGCTCGACTTCGCCCGGAGCGCCCTGCAGACGCTTCTCAAGATCGGCCACGGAATCGGTCCCGCGCGTTACCAGTCTTTGACGCAGCAATTCAAACGACGGCGGCAGAATGAAGATCGATACGGCATCGTCGATCCGAGAGCGGATGCTGGCCGCGCCCTGCACGTCAATCTCTAGAATAATGTCGTGTCCGGCGGCCCGTTCGCGTTCCACCTGTGCCTGGCTGGTGCCATACAGATGGCCGTAGACATTGGCCCATTCCAGGAAATCGCCGCGCCGCGCCATCGCTTCAAACGTCGCGGTCGAAACAAAAAAATACTCGCGTCCGTTTTGCTCGGTCCCACGCGGCGCGCGAGTCGTGTAAGAAACCGAGTAACTAACGCCGGGCACGGTCTTGAGGACGCGATCGATCAGCGTCCCCTTGCCGCCTCCGGACGGAGAGCTGACTACGATCAGCAATCCACAGGCGCCGGCGTTTGAATCTTTCGCTTTAGTTTCATTCAACATTTTGTACTTGTTCACGCAGTTTCTCAACCTCGGCTTTGATAGCCAGGCCGGCGTCTTTGATGGAAATCTCCGTCGATTTCGACAGCACGGTATTGGCTTCGCGGTTGAGTTCCTGAAGCAGAAAATCAAGACGCTTGCCGACCTCGCCGTCGGCATGAACGGCGGCGCGAAATTGTTCCAGATGACTTCGAAGCCGCACCAGCTCTTCGCTGATGTCGCTGCGGTCGGCCAGATACGCAACTTCCTGCGCCAAGCGGCCGGCGTCAAGTTCGATTGCCTGACCGCCACGCGCAACCAACTCGCCCACTCGTTTTTGCAGACGCTGTCGATATGCGTCGGCCAGGCCTTCAGCCGCGGCTTCGATCACCGGCACTTCAGCTTCGATTTTGGTCAAGCGCGATCTCATCTCTTCTGCCAGCGCCGCGCCCTCATTCTCCCGCATCAGCTCCAGGCTATCGAGCGCTTCATCGAGTGCGCGTTCCAGTCCGGCCGTGTTCACTTCGTCGAGGCCATCGCGCGCGGGTGCGAGCGCTCCCGGCAGACGGGCGACGGAACTAACATCAATATCGCCGGCGAGACCGAACTCTTGTTGCATCTCGCGCATTGCTCGGACGTAACCGGCAATCAGGGGACGATTGACCTCGTACGTCGTCGCGCCGAGCCGCTCAAAATTAATATTGAGATCGACTCGGCCGCGCGAGAGACGAGCTCCGATGCGCTTCCGGATAATCATTTCGAGCGGCGACAGCTCCTGACTAAGACGCAGGTGAATGTCGAGGTATCGATTATTTACGGTCTTAATCTCGACCGCGACCGTGAACTCATCGCCGCTGGCTGCGCCGCGGCCAAACCCAGTCATTGATTTCATAAAGATATCAGTCGTCAGTGGACAATATAGTGTTTCGAAATGGCCTTAGAACGTTTGTTCGTGCCGTTTCGTGTGATTTCGTGGATCGAGTCATTGCCTCAGGAGGACGATCCACGAAATCACACGAAAAACCCCAAAACCCGGAAATCATATTCTTTGATTTTCCTTCATTCATGAACAAGCGAAACCGCCCAGGCGTTTGTGAGCAGCCGTGGCCTAGAGATGGCAATTGCCTACTGACCACTGACAACGGACAGTTCCTCTTCTTCATCAGCAAACTGCATTTCATAAAGTTTTTGGTATTGTCCGCCGCGAGCGAGCAACTCGGCGTGCGTGCCTTGCTCGATGATCTGGCCACGCTCTATCACTACGATCAGGTCCGCCCGGCGCACTGTCGACAAACGATGTGCGATTACTACGGTCGTGCGGTCGCGAATCAAGTTTCCAATTGCTCTTTGGACCAATTGCTCAGACTCGGCATCCAGAGCCGAGGTCGCTTCATCCAGGATGAGCACCGGGGCATCAATCAGGACGGCACGGGCGATGGCCAGTCGTTGTCTCTGTCCGCCCGACAGAAACGTCCCACGTTCTCCAATTACGGTGTCGTAACCATCGGGCAGCTCAATGATGAAATCGTGCGCCAGCGCGGTCCTGGCTGCGTCCTGGAGTTGCACTTCAGTGGCGTCGGGCCGGCCGTAGGTGATGTTATACCGCACCGTATCGTTAAAGAGAACGGTTTCCTGAGTTACCAAAGCTATTTGTCTGCGCAGGCTGACCACTCGGGCGTCCCGGAGATCGATTCCATCCCAAAGGACGGCTCCCGATGTCGGGTCATGGAAACGTGGCAGGAGCTTTGTCAGTGTCGACTTGCCGCCTCCGGAGTGTCCCACCAATGCCACCAGCTTGCCGGCGGGAACGGTCATGCTTACACCGCACAACACGCTCCGAGACTCGTTGCCATAGCCAAAATGAACATCGCGAAACTCGATCGCTTGCTGCAGTGGCGGCAGGTCGATCGCCCCAGGCTTCTCGCTGATCTCGGCGTGTTCGTCCATTACCTCCCAAACGTGCTGGGCGGCGCCCAACCCCTGGGCGAAGGCGTTATGCAGGCGGGCGAGCTTTCGCATCGGGTCATAACTACGGCCCAGAAAGAATAGGAAAGCAAAGAACTGCGCGGTATCAATCCGGCCCAATCTGATTTCGCGTTCGCCAAAAAAGAGCAGGGCTACAATGAAGAGAACTCCAATCAACTCGATGATGGGAGGGGCCATTCCGGATATGCTCGCAGACCGCAAATTGGTGCGCCGAATGCGTTCGGCCACCGACGCAAAACGATTTCCCTCGCGCGTTTCTCCCCGGTACGCCTTGACGATGCTTTGATTAGCCAACGCTTCCTGAGCAGTGTCGGTTAATCGCTTGCTGCCTTCGAATGACTCACGCGATAACTTTCGCAGCGAGCTGCTGAAGCGGATCGTCAATCCGGCGATTGGCGGAGCAATCAGCAGCGAACCGAGAGTCAGTCGCCAATTCACATAGAACGCGGTTCCCAGCAATGCGATCAAGGTGAGGCCCTCGCGCAGGACATCGCGTAGAGTGTTGGTGACAGCCGCCTCGATGGCGGCGGCACTCGAGATTAGACGAGAGACAAGATAATTAGTGCGATGCCGCTCGAAGAAAGTAGCAGACTGTCCGAGCAGGTGACTGTAAAGCTCTCGGCGCAGTCGGAGGACGGAAGACTGGCCGATATGTGCCATCAAATAAGTGGAGACATAATCGGCGATGCCCTTGACGATGGTAAACAGAAGCAGCAAAAGCGCTATCGTCCGAAAGGCGGCCAGGCCCGAAGCCGGAATCAGTTTTTGCAAGGCAAAAGGTGTCGGGGTGGGTTTTCCGCTAACCGGCCTTAATGCCTGATCAACGATGGGAATAATCAATGCACCGGTGGCGCTTTCCAACACGCCACCAACAACCATCGCTAAGGTTGCAATAGTGAAGATGCCGGTGTGAGGCAGAAGATATCTTAACAGCCGCCGAAGATCGCGCATTTTAGATCGAGGCCTGGAGCGTTAATGGGAAGGGAATTAAGTGGTCCACGATAACAAACACGCAATATACTTAGCCTAAACGTTTGACGTCAAGGCCGAGGCTGTACATACTATGACCAAACCCCTGCGGCTTCAGAATTAGAATTAGGGCAGGCTTTGGACCGGGCCGGTTAGTTTTTCAGCGGTTTCGGTTTAACGAAAGCACAAGGAAAATTACTGTGGATCCGCAACCTACAAACACAAACGCCAAACGGTTGATGATTGTCGATGACGATGTTGAGATGCGCACGCTCCTGGCCGAATACTTTCGGCGCTTAGGGTTTGACGTCGCCGAAAAAGAGAGTGGCGCAGCCGCACTTCAGACGGTCACGACCGATAGTTTTGATTGCTTTATTCTTGATGTCTCGATGCCGGAAATGTCGGGTCTCGAGTTATTGAGAAAACTGCGCGACCGCGGTATCGATACGCCGGCAATGTTTCTGACGGCGCATGACATGCTCGACGATAAAGTCGCGGGCTTCGAGGCAGGCGCCGACGATTACCTGGCAAAGCCCTTCAGTCCGCGAGAGCTCGAATACAGGATTGAGGCACTCCTACGTCGCGGCCAATCTGCGCGCCAGGATGGCGGCGACGAAGATCGGATGGAGATTGGAGATCTGGTGGTAGATAAGCGTCGCCACGAAGTCGTTCGCGCTGGCGCCAGGATCGATCTCACTCCGCTCGAGTTTCAGATTCTGGAGTTGTTAGCGTCAGAGCCAGGCCGCGCCTGGTCGCGCAACGATCTGCTCGATCGTGTCTGGAGCACTGAGTACGAGGGCTATCAGCGAAACATCGACCCGCATATCAACCGGCTGCGCAAGAAGCTGGAAGCCGATCCAAAGAATCCCCATTACGTACTGACCGTTCGCGGTGTCGGATACAAACTCAACGAGAATCCGTGATCCCGTGCGGGCGCCAGGAGACGGCCAAAGGAATGACTGCCTAATTCGTCGTGTAATACGTTGGTGACGATGTACCGCTCAGGACACTTCCGGGCACTGCTCTTGACCGTCGCAATCTTTTTGCCGGCCACCGGTTCCGTCCTCGCACAGAGCAACACCACTCCAATTACAACAGAGGTTCATCTGCGCTGGGGCCAGCGGCCCGGCGTTTCACGATATCGGCTGCAGCTGGCAAGCGATAGCGCATTTTCTGACATCGTGTTCGATCGCGTGGTTGCCGGTAACGATTATCAAATCAACGATCTTTCGCCGGGTCGATATTTTTGGCGGATAGCGCCCCTGACTGGGACTCTCGGCGAATTCTCGTCGGCCGGCGTCATTGACGTGAGTACACCAAGTTCGCAAGCGAACCCGGCGTCGCTGCCCGTCTCTCCGCCCGTTAATAACTCATCCGGGCTAAAGTCCTGGGCCGGAGATGCGATCGTCGCGCGCGGTGGCTGGCGAGCTGCAGTTGGTGACATGGCCCATCCCCTCCTGGCGCATTTGCGCACGGCGGCGAAAATGGATTTGCTCGGAATCAATAGCGATGGGGTCACCTTTGCGCTGGATGCAACTAACGGAGTCGCCTTATGGAGCACGGGCCGCAGGAGCACGGATGCGAAACGATTCGCATCTGCTTCGTCGTCGGTGCTCCTGGTCCGCTCACGAACCGGGCTTGATGATGTCATCGTGATGTCGGGCGTCGAGATCGCTTCAATCGAAGGAGCGAGTGGTCGCGAGCTCTGGCGGACCACGCTGCCGGTGGTTCCTTCGAGCGGGATTATAATCATCGACAAAGGATCGGCCCAAATTCTTCTGGTCGACAATTCAACTCCCCGCTTGTTTTTTCTCGACGCTAAGAGCGGAACTATTCTGTCCCAAATCAAACTTCCTCAACGCGTGGTGGGTGCGCCGGTGGCATCCTTTGGTCCAAACCAGGGTCGAATTATTCTTGCCTACGACACAGGCCAGATTGAAGTACGCGACATTGCGGGCACGGTTGTGCGTTCGGGATCATGCGGCAGTCCGGCAACGACGCCACCGATTTTTATCAAGTCGCGACGTGGTGATTTCATACTGGTGGGCACTCGGGCCGGCTTAACAGCTTTGACAGCTGCTGAATTGAACCCGCTGGGGATGGTGTCCATAAAAGACGATGCTCCCCGGGGAACATTAGCCGCACAGGATCTTGACGCAGACGGGTCGCCGGAAGTGATCATGATGACCGACCGTGGTCGAGTCATAGCAGTAAACGCCACGGACGGGAAGATTCTCTGGGAGGCCGCCGTCGCGAGCGAAAGTCAATCAGTCGCATTTGCTGATCTCGACGGAGACCGGGTGCTTGACGTAGTCCTGGCCGGCGGTCAAAGCTTTGGATTAGCGCTATCCGGACGGGATGGATCGGTCTTGTGGAGAGACGATGAACCGCCTGCGCTCGTTGCAAATCATTCAGTCGCGCTGGCGCCGCGTTCGATCGTCGCGATGCCCTTTGGTTCCGGTGCGCTCTTGATCGCGAGCGATCCTTCACGTACGGGTTTGCGCGCGCTCGAATTTCATCCGGGAACCGGGCCTGTCAAACACTAAGCAACGATATCGCGCGGGGACTGATCTCGAAATGCTTTGGATCTTAGGCTCAATAGCAGTTGTTGTCTGGCTCATCTTAAAGTTTCTGCTGCACAAAGGCGGGATGGTTCACGTCATCCTCATGATCGCCTTCTCCTTGTTTCTAATTCAATTTGTGCAGGACCGGCGCACCAGGGCTTACCAGCGATCGTTGACTCGCTAACTCTCAAGTAGTACTCCTTTGCCTCGCCGCGTCGGGTTTCGCGAAAGAACAACACGCCCCAATAATCAGGTTGCTGCATTGCTGAAGACGGCTGATTAGACCTTGATTTCAAACAAGGTGACGGCTTGCGTTACGTGTTACGATTAGCGCCAATGGTCTCTCCCGAAAAAACGCACGCACAGATTCTCGACGGTCGAGTCGTCGCCGATCAAATCAAGCAGGAGGTTGCCGCAAATGTGCGGCAGTTATTGGCTCAGTACAACGTGAAGCCTTGTCTCGCAGCCGTCCTGGTCGGGAATGATGACGCTTCCGCTGTTTACGTGCGCAACAAAGTGCGCGCCTGCGCCGAAGTCGGAATTGAATCGGACCAGCGACGCTTGCCGGCGAACACGACGACCGAAGAACTATTGGCTCTGATTCGGGATCTGAATCAAAGCGAAAAAGTTGACGGCATTCTGGTCCAGCTGCCGCTGCCAAAACAAATCGACGAAGCGACTATTATTTCCGCGGTAGACCCGGCAAAGGACGTGGATGGTTTTCACCCGACCAATGTCGGCTTATTGGCGATGGGTCGCCCCCGATTCGTTCCGTGCACGCCCGCCGGGATTATTGAGTTGTTGGATCGTCATCAGATCGAAATTGCCGGCACGAATGCCTGCGTGGTCGGCCGCAGCCAGATCGTCGGCCGCCCGGTCGCAAGCTTGTTGCTACAAAGGCATGCCACGGTAACCATCTGTCATTCAAGAACGCGCAATCTTCCGGACTTTACGCGACAGGCAGACATCCTGATAGCCGCTATCGGCCGAGCAGCTTTCATCCGCAGCAATTTTATTAAGCCGGGCGCTGTGGTGATCGATGTGGGAGTCAATAAGCTCACCGATCCGAATCAGGCTCAATCCCTTTTCGGCGCCGAAGCCGGGAAGAGGATTGAAGCGATAAAGAGCCGTGGTTATACACTGATTGGCGACGTCCATCCGGCGGAAGCGGAGGCGTTGGCGGGCTGGCGCACCCCGGTGCCCGGAGGAGTTGGTTTGCTGACCGTGGCGATGCTCATGAGAAACACACTGCAGGCGGCAAAGTGGAGGAGGGGACTGTAGGGGCAAGGCCTTGTGCCTGCCCGTTCCAAGCTGTAGCCCTGCCCGTTCCGAGCGGGCAAGGACAATCCTTGCCCTACAAAGATGCTGAAAGTCGGCCTTACCGGATCGATTGCGGTCGGAAAATCTTTCGTGCTGAGCGTCCTGGCTGAGCTTGGATGTCGCGTCATGGATGCTGACGCGACCGCGCGTGAAGTAGTCCGACCGGGGACAGCCGGACTGAAGGCGGTCGTTGAGGCTTTTGGCAGTGAAGTCCTCCGAGAGGAAGGCACGCTCGATCGGTCCACCCTGGGTGTGATCGTTTTTTCTAACGAAGAAAAGCGACTGCTGCTGAATTCGATCTTGCACCCTTTCATAATCGCCGCGCAGGACGATCAACTTCGAAAATGGCAAGACGAAACTCCCGGTGGCATAGCGGCTATAGATGCGGCCCTAATGATCGAATCGGGCGGCTATCGCCGCTTTGACAAGCTGATCGTGGTTCACTGCCGGCCCGAAGTGCAGTTAGATCGTCTGGTCTCACGCGATGGGCTTTCACCGGACGAGGCCGTGAAGCGCATCGCGGCTCAGATGTCCCAGGAAGAGAAGATCAAGTACGCGGACTTTCTAATCGATACTTCGGACGGTTTCGCCAGTGCACGGGAGCAGACAGAGATAGTCTTTCGGGAATTGAAGGAAGTGTCTGACAAGCTGGCAGACTCCTGAAAAACTAAAAACAATCCACGAAATCACACGAAGCAGCACGAAAGAAACTCCCAGCTTGAGGGATTTCGTTTGCTTTCGTGGATCGCCCTGCTGCTTCCTATGAATGGGCACCCCTTTCAGCAGCATGCTAGGAAGCTGACAGCACTTACCACGAAGCGGTTACATCAGATAGCCCAATCGGCACACGAGGAAAAATATTGCCCACATCGCGGGCGCGTGCTACTTTGAACCGCCGTGCGAACTTCTTGGAAACAGGGGCATCATTTCTTTCGGGAGATCGGACCGATCAAGCGGGATCCGTCCACCTTTGCCGCCGTGTTGATCCTCATCTCAAGCTTGATCAGCGCGGGTTGCGCTGCGTCAGCCAGCAACGCGGTTTTCTTTGGCAAGACTGATCCGCCGCGCGACAATGTGATGCGCTATGTCTCCGGCTCGGAGCCGGAATCTCTCGATCCCGCGATCTCTGACGGCCAACCTGAAGCGCGCATCTATATGGCGCTTTACGAAGGGTTGGTTGAGTACGATCCCAAAACGACAGCCCCGATTCCAGCTCTCGCCGAACGCTGGGAAGTTAATAAGGACTCGTCCGAACTCACGTTTCATTTGCGTCATAACGGCCGCTTCTCAAACGGGGATCCAATCACAGCGAATGATTTTGTTTACTCCATTCGGCGCGGGTTGGATCCCAAACTGGGTTCGCGGAATGCTGCGCTTGCTTATTACATCAAGTACGCGCAGGCGTATAACGAAAGCGACGTCTTTGTGCAGGACGCCGGTACTGAAAAATTTCTGCTTGCCCAGGACGTCGAAGAGGGAAAAGATCAGCTCACTAATGTTTCTACGGATCCCAAAGCTGAGGTTCAAGCGCCAAAACAAAAAGCGCCGTTGAGCTCCCAGCCCGTGGACTCCGTCGCTTCCGAGTATCCGCCAATCCCTGAAGACAAGACACCGGATGCGAACACTCCCTTTCATCAATTTATGCATTCGCCAGACCGAGTGGTATTGCCCGGCGATGAAAAGAAGAGATCAAAAGCCGTCGATGCAAATCAAAGGCTGAAGGCCGCCCTGGCGGGCAAGCAGTTGGTGCCGGTCGAAGCGAAAAATATCGGCGTAGAAGCTGTGGATGACTATACGCTGCGGATTTCACTGAGTCAGTCTGCTCCCTTTTTTCTCAGCTTGATGCCGCATCAGTTCTTTCGCGTGGTCAACCGGAAAGCGATTGAAAAGTTTGGCGGCGCCTGGACGCTCGAGCAGAACATCGTGACCAGCGGCCCGTTCAAGCTGGCGGCGTGGAAACATTATGATCGGGTGTTGGTGCAGCGGGATCCGATGTACTGGGACGCCGGCAACGTTAAGCTCGACGGGATTGTGTTTTACCTGGTGGTTGATAGTTCGACGATCATGAATCTTTACAAAGCGGGCGAGATCGACGCGATGCTCAACCATAATGTGCAGGGGCCGTGGTTGGATTCGATTGCTCACTTTAAAGATTACATGGATGCGCCGGAAGCCACGATCGAGTATTACCTATTTAACTGCACCCGCCCGCCCACCAGTGACGTGCGGGTGCGCAAGGCATTGAATATGAGCGTCGACAAGGCAGCGGTAAGCGCCTGGCGACATACCAAACCCCTGACGGCGATTACCCCCGAAGGAATGTTTCCCTCCTATCCACAGCCAAAAGGCGATCCATTCGATCCTGATAAAGCGAAGGCACTACTGGCCGACGCGGGGTATCGCGATGGCTCCGGTAAGTTTGATCCGAAGAAATTTCCGGTCGATCAGGTTGAGATAAACATTAATCCGGACGGAGGAAACATTCCGCTGGCCGAATTCCTGCAGGCCCAGTGGAAGCAGAATCTTGGCGTCACTATTCCAATCAAGGTAATGGAGCAAAAGACATCGCTGGCTACGCGAGCGAGACTTGAATACAAGGGACTCTTCAGGACTGGTTGGGGCGCTGACTACATGGATCCGTTTACGTTTCTCGGGTTGTATTACACCGCGGCAGGCAACAACGGAACTGGCTGGTGGGATCCCAAGTACGCCGCGCTTCTTGACGAGGCGAATTCCACTGGCGATCGTCAAAAGCGCCTCGAGTTACTGGCGAAAGCTGAAGCACTCGCGCTCGATGCGCAACCGGTCTTACCACTATTCACCGCCAGCGCTCGCTGGATGAAGAAGCCTTACATAAAGGGGATGTACCCCAACCCGGCGAATCTGTACGCCTGGAAGTGGGTATATATCGAACGGGATCAGGCAAAGTGGGACTACGGTGTTCCGAATATGGCCGAGTAAAAGAAGGCCAAAAGTAAAAAGGTAAAAGTAAAAAGTGAGAACAGGATACTCAAGACACGATCGATATCACCTCAGCTTCCGCTTTTCTTTTTACTTTTTACTTTTATCTTTTTCCTTCTAATTTATGCTTCGCTTCATCATTCGCCGCGTCGTCATTATCATTCCCATGCTCTTGATTATTGTCTCGATTACATGGGGGCTGATCCGCCTGGCTCCGGGGAATTTCTACACGCAGGAGAAGAAGTTAGCGCCCGCGCTCGAGCAGAATTTGCGGGACAAGTATGGACTCGACAAGCCCTGGTACGTTCAATATCGCAAAGTGTTATGGAACATGGCCCGATTCGACTTCGGAAATTCGTTGAAGTATGAAGGACAATCCGTTAATCAGATTTTGTTCAGGGCATTACCGGTCTCGGCAACTCTCGGTTTGTGCGCCTATCTTTTCGCGCTTGCGGTCGGCATAACTACCGGAACTCTAGCCGCTCTCAGACAGAACTCGTGGATTGACTATGCCAGCATGGCGCTGGCCATGCTCGGCATTTCAATTCCAAATTTTGTCCTCGGTCCTTTGCTGGCTTTGTTGTTTGCGCTGACACTCTTCTGGTTGCCGCCGGCGTTGTGGGACGGATTTCCCAGCCGGAGCATTGTGCTTCCGTCGCTTACCCTTTCGGCGCTTTACATTGCTTACATAGCTCGGTTGACGCGGTCGGGAATGCTGGAAGTGCTGCGCTCAGATTATATTCGCACTGCGCGCGCTAAGGGGTTGAGTGAAAGTCAGGTTGTCTTTCGCCATGCGTTGCGCGGAGGTTTGTTACCGGTCGTATCATTTTCAGGTCCGGCGCTGGCTTTTCTAATCACCGGCACCGTAGTCGTCGAAAGAGTCTTTGCGCTGCCGGGCCTGGGAAATTACTTTATCAACGCATGTTTCAACCGTGATGAGCCGCTGATCATAGGCATCGTGGCCTTCATTGCTGTCGCAGTCCTGGTTTTCAATCTGCTGGTGGATATTTCGTACGGCCTGATCGATCCGCGCATCAGGTATTGAGTCGTAGGGTAAGTTGTTAACTTGCGCAGCCGTTTCCCGACTTTCACCAGAGACGTGACGAGGGCACGAAAGCGAAACGTTTTGAAAGACAACCAACCACCGGCAACGCCCCATGACCCGCCCGATCTTCATATCGGGCATGAGTATGCGTTTGCCGTAAAAGACGTCCGGGAAGTGATTACCGGCGAAGTGATCGCCGGGACCTCCCTGTGGCGCGACGCCTGGCGTCGCTTGCTCAAGAACAAGCTCGCGGTGCTGGGCATGATCATCGTAATCGTGATCGTTATTGCTGCACTAATTGGTCCGGCCATAATCAAAGGCGCTACCGGATACTCTTACGACTTCATTCCCAAAGATCAGGCGCTGACAAAATCCTTTCCTCCCTTCCGCGGGCCCGGCGGAGAATTTTCCGGGACCCATCCGATGGGCACTGATAACGCCGGCCGGGACATCTTTGCGCGGGTCCTATCGGGTGGACAAATATCTCTGATGGTCGCCTTGATCGCGACCCTGGTTTCACTCGTAATCGGAGTTTCATACGGCGCGACTGCTGGATATCTGGGGGGACAAATTGACGACCTGATGATGCGAGTCGTCGATGTGCTTTATTCTCTGCCTTACGTGATTATCGTGATCGTTCTGCTGGCGTTGCTGCCGGCGAAAACACCGACTGGCCAGCTGGCTCAGTTGTTTCTCGCGCTTGGCGCGGTATCGTGGCTAACGATGGCCCGCATCGTCCGCGGCCAGGTGATGTCTTTGAAGAATCAGGAATTCATTCTGGCGGCTCGGGCCACCGGGGTTTCAACGCCGAAGATCATTTTCCGTCATTTGGTTCCGAACACGCTTGGGCCAGTCATAGTTTATGCAACGCTAACGGTTCCGACGGTGATGCTGAGTGAAGCATTCCTTTCCTTCCTCGGTCTGGGCGTGCGGCCACCGCGGGTGTCGTGGGGCAGTCTGGCGGCCGATGGGGCGCAAAATCTGGCCATCTATCCCTGGCAACTGATTTTCCCGGGAATCACGATGGCGCTGATGCTTTTCTCGCTGAACTTTCTCGGCGATGGATTGCGCGATGCGCTTGATCCGCAGATGCGCAAGGATTGAGGCCTGCAGTATTAAGCTTACGAAGTAAGGGTGGTATGACGGTTGATTTGGGAGTTTCGCGAAAGGGTTCAGCGTGGGTCTTTTGGCCGGCTTTAGTGGCGGGGCTCGTGGGACCATTGCTCGCGAGTCTTCTGATGCGATGGATGGCACTTCATTTTGCGAGCGGCATCGCGGGCTTTGTGACATGGTTCTTTTTTGGCTTGATCGTTGGAAGGCGTTACCCTCCGAGGTATCGTGTTCCAGTCTGGTTGGCAGCCTTATTGTTGGGCCTGGCGGCTGGCCTTGCTATCGGCGTGCTGACTTATTATTTTCCCTGGAAGTAACCGCATCCTGACTTTTCCGCACATGATGGCTGGCAATAATGGAAATCTTCTGAGCGTCAAAGACCTGCGCACGTACTTCGAAACTGAAGACGGCACAGTCAAAGCCGTCGATGGGATCAGTTTCGAACTGAGGTCAGGCGAGACGCTGGGCATCGTGGGAGAATCGGGCTCGGGAAAGTCGGTTGCGAACCTATCGCTGATGCGTCTGATTCCCAATCCGCCGGGCAAGATAGTATCCGGCTCGATCATGTTTGACGGCCGCGATGTGCTAAAGCTGAGCCCGCGCGAAGTCCGCGATATTCGCGGAAAGCGCATCGCCATGATCTTTCAGGATCCGATGACTTCGCTTAATCCTTTTATGCGGGTTTCGAAACAACTGATGGAGGTGACCCAACTGCATTTGGGTCATACCAGGAAACAGGCGCGCGAACATGCAATCAAGATGCTGGAGCATGTAGGCATTCCCGACGCGCGCGAACGGGTGGACAGCTATCCGCACGAGTTCTCGGGGGGAATGCGACAGCGGGTGATGATTGCAATGGCCCTCTCCTGCGAGCCCGAGCTGCTGATCGCCGACGAACCAACTACGGCGCTCGACGTCACCATTCAGGCGCAGATTCTTGAACTGATAAAACGCTTAAAAGCAGAGACCGGAGCGAGCGTCATTTTGATCACGCATGACCTGGGAGTAGTCGCCGGCATGACGGATCATATCATCGTGATGTATGCAGGCAAGGTCTTCGAACAAGCGGTGACTACCGAACTCTTCGAGCGGCCGGGCAATCCGTACACGCGCGGCCTCTTGCGCTCGGTACCGGATCCGACGGACGAGCAGGGAAAGCTCTATCAGATTCCCGGGCTGCCTCCGGACCTGGCCCACTTGCCGCCGGGCTGTCCGTTTGCGCCGCGATGTGAGCGCGCGGAGGACATTTGCCGCCAGAAGTTTCCTCCCTATGTCCAACTGACGTCAGAGCATTACTCGCTCTGTCATTTTGCGAACGAGGTCTTTGCTGAATCAACCGAGACGGAATGATAGAAACAGATTCACGACCATTGATTTCGGTTAGAGACCTGAAGGTCCATTTTTCGCTGCCGAGTGGTTCCTTGTTTCGCCGCTCACGGCAGGTGGTCCAGGCTGTCGACGGCGTTTCGCTCGATGTCTTTCCGGGAGAGACGCTGGGTCTGGTAGGTGAGTCGGGTTGCGGCAAGACAACGCTGGGCCGCGCTGTGCTGCGCTTGATCGAACCCACGGCCGGCCAGATTCTATTTCGCGGTAACGATCTGGCACAGCTATCGAACTCCGCCATGCGCGACGAACGCCGCCATCTTCAGATAATTTTTCAGGATCCGTATGCTTCACTTAATCCACGCATGACGGTCAGCCAAATTATCGGTGAGCCTCTCGAAACGTTTCGACTTGCCAGGGGCCGGGCAAAGCAGGAACGCGTGCAGCAGTTGATGGAAATGGTGGGCTTGAGCGCGCGGTTTCTTAAGCGCTACCCGCACGAGTTCTCGGGCGGCCAGAGGCAGCGCATCGGCATTGCGCGAGCGCTCGCCGTTGACCCCGCTTTCATAGTCGCCGACGAACCGATCTCAGCTCTCGATGTATCGATTCAAGCTCAGATCATGAATCTGCTCGATAGTCTGCGGCGCCAGAAGCAGCTCACCTATCTATTTATCTCGCATGACCTCCGGGCGATTCGACACGTTTCTGATCGCGTCGCGGTCATGTATCTGGGCAGAATTGTCGAGCTGGCTGACGGAAAGACCGTCTATAACAATCCGCTGATGCCCTACACCAAGGCATTGATTTCCGCGGTCCCTGTTCCCGACCCAAAGATTGAGGCCAAACGCCTTCGCATTGTGTTGGAGGGTGATGTGCCTTCACCGATTAATCCACCTCGGGGATGCCGCTTTCACACTCGTTGTCCCTATGCCGTCGAAGTTTGTCGAGAGATCGAGCCCCAACTGGTCCAAATCAAGCCTAATCATCTGGCCGCCTGTTTACGCATTAGTCCCGAAGAGCCTGACATTGATCGAGTGGCGCCGGGATGCGCCCCTGGTCTGATGACCCAATCGGCATCGTCAATGGCGTGAAAAACACATCTTATTAGTCATTTACGGTACACGTGAGTAAAAGGTCGAGGCCGTTTTTGATGCCCCCGTCGGTGCTGGTATGTAAGGATCATGCGCTTGTGGCGATGTAGAGCGCAGCCTATACTGAGGGTCCTTATTGTTACCTCTTTCGCAGGCGAGTGTCCCTATTTGGAATCAGTAAATCGATGAAGCGGTCAAGTGCAGAAGTGCGAGCCAGTAAGACGATGAACCGTGAACGCTCCAGGCAAGCCGAGAGAATTCCTCAGGAAGCTCCCGAGCGCGCCCCGATGGGCTGGGCTCCGGCGCTTAAATCGATTGCGGAATCATCGGGAATCTCGCTGCTTCTGGTTGAAGGCCACCAGCCCCCGGCACTATCGATCGCGAACAACAACTCAATCTGTGAAGCCTTCCAATCATCTCCGGAATACGTCGGACTTTGTAACCCCTTTTGTGGCGCTGCGCATAGCCGCGCGGTCAGCGCGAACGCCATCACGCACTATCGCTGTCATGCCGGCCTGCAGTGCTTTGCCGTGCCGGTCGAAATCAACAGCCACGGTCAGCTGGCAGTGGTAGGAGGCCGGGCGTTTGTGAGCAGCTCGGATTATCGTGAGCTGGCGGATCGGTTTCGCTCAGGCGACCTCAAGGCCCTGAGTTCTGAGGATCTGTTTCGTAACGTGATCTTTGCTGACGAAGCTGAACTGGACCATGCGGCGTTACGCGTAGCCCGAGCAGCAAGCGAGTTGAACGCGGCTGCCGCAGCAGAAGAGCAGCCATCAGCGGTTGAAGTTCTCGAACCCGCCAGGTCCAGCGCCGAGTCGCGGACTGAGGAGCGACGCACCGAACGGAGTGCGAAAGCAGGATTGGATCGGCGCGCGCCGTTCGCGGATTCCATCCGCAGATTCACCGAACAGATTGACGCGAGCGAGCCCCAGCAAACGTACTCATCGATCCTGACGCAGGCTGCTGACCTCGTAAAAGCCGAGCGCAGCTCATTGCTGCTCTTCGATGAGTCAGCGAACTCACTGACCATGACTGCCTCGCGTGGAATACGGGCCTCCATCAGCGAAGTCGGTACGATCGCGATGGGCGAGGGAATTGCCGGATCGGTTTTGCGCGAAGGCCGTCCGATGGTGGCCAGCATCGACGATCTGGGAAGACCGAGTTTGCCAGAGCGCGGTTATAAGACGAAAACCTTCATTAGCTATCCCATATCGATCGGAAGCCGCCGATTTGGCGTACTGAATCTGGCCGACAAAATCGGCGGCGGCGCATATGATGCGGAAGATTTGAGTGCGATTGAGTTGGTCGCGCCTCAGATTGCCCTGGCGATTGAGCGGGCAGCCTGGCAGCAGCGAGCGAATCAGTTTCAGGTAATGTCGATCACGGATCCGCTCACGGGCCTTCACAACCGGCGCTATCTCGAGGCGCGTCTGGCCGAAGAGTTAAGCCGATCGAAGCGCTACAATTATCCGCTGAGCTTTATGATGATCGATATCGACGACTTCAAGGTCTACAACGATCGGAACGGGCATCAGGCGGGCGATCGCGCGCTTGAGATCACTGCGCAGTGCTTGCGAGCGGCGCTGCGAAAAGTAGACGTCGCTTCGCGTTATGGCGGCGAGGAGTTTTCCGTCCTGCTCCCGCAAACTGATTTACAGGAAGCCGGCGTGATCGCTGACCGCATCCGCCGCAAGATTAACGGTACGCAGTTTACCCACGGCAAATCGCAGCCGCTGGGCGCGGTAACCGTCAGCATCGGACTTTCTACTTTTTCGCCGGCCCTCGACTCGGCTGAGGCGATAGTACGCGCCGCTGACCGGGCCCTGTATCACGCCAAGAGTCACGGCAAGAATCGGGCTTATGCATATCAGGGAGCCCGAACGGCCGACAATCCGACGCAACAGTAATTCGATGACCCACCAGCGCATACTTGCGAGAGTCAGCGGCGACGAATTCGTGGGCCGCGATGCGGAGCTGCAACAGATCGTGCGGCAGGCATCCGCAGATCGCCACGGGCTGGTAGTGTTGACCGCGCCAGGCGCGGGTGCAGCGGAACTGTTACGCCAGGCCTACGATCAGTTGTTCGCGCGCCGCGGCGAGCCGTTGCCGGTTCATTTCGCATTCAATCAAGGTGAAGAGACGCCCGTCGATGCGGCCAGCCGGTTCTTTCAAAACCTCGTGCAACAATACATCGCCTACCGGCGAGTCGATCCTTCCTTGTGTGATGCCCGGATGAGCTTTCACGACTTGCTGGAGCTGGCGTTACCAGGCGACTACGAGTTACTGAGTGACTACATCGAAGGCTTTGAGCGAGAGCGATCGGGTAACGAAGGCGACTTTATCCGTTTCTGCTTGAACGCTCCGAATCGTCTCTTCGGCTCAGGCCGCAGAGTCTTTCAATTGATCGACTTTACTCAACTTGCCAGGCCTTCAAAGGACGAAGCTATGCTGGCGCGGGAAATGATCGCAGCCGTCACGCGCTCCAACCATCCCTATGTCATAGCCGGTCTACGCCGGCAAATAGTCGACTTGATGCACGGAACGGAGGACAGCCAGGACAGCGGCGGACCCATCCATTTGGAAAGACTGAGTGATGATGTTGCTCGCACGCTGATCGAGGCTTCTGCCCGCCGGTATCAGATTGAAACCAACGAGCCGACGCGCGATCTCATCGTGCAACAGATGAATGCCAGCCCTTTCTTCATCAATGGTTTGATTCAGGCGGCCCGCAATTCGAAAACGCCTCTTACGAGCTTTGTTAATTGTCAGCGCCTTTATGTTGATGAACTAATGGGTGGTCACATTCACCGGCACTTTTCGCGAATCCTGGATTCGGCCGTGGCTAATCCGCAGACGAAAAAGGCCTTGCTGAGGGTGCTGTTTGAGTCGGCTGCCAGCGATGCGCACAAATCCTCTCTGTGGGCCTGGAAGAAGCGACTGGGAGTCGATGCTGCTGAGTTCGAACGAATCGTCGATGCTTTGCACGTGTACGAACTGGCGAATTCCAGCGCGGCGTTCATCGAGATAAATGCCGGCTCGTATGTCTGGATGGATTACCTGCGCGCGCACTACCGGCTGGACGTCGCGGGCGAGAGACGTGCGCTAGTCGTGGCTACGACGTTGCTCGACTCTTTGAAGCGGGCGCCGCAGGCAATGGCGCGAAAGTATCGAACCGAGGCCGCGCTCGGCTTGCGTGAGTTGATCTCGGCCTTCAATTGCCAGAACGTGCCGGCGAGCTTATTCCATTACGATCGCTTCGCTCAGGTCCACAAGGGAGAAGATCCAGACACAGTCGACGCAGCCCTGGACTCCGAAGCTGATTTAATTAGATTGCCACAGGTTGTTCATGCCGCGGGCTGCAATGCGTATTCAAGTTCAATTGCCTGTGACGGCGACCGTTGCGCGGTTGCACATGGCTTTGAGGCTGCGGACTATACGGAGGAGAACGAAATCGTTTGGCTGACAGCTGAGATCGATTCAAAGCTCGAAGCCAGCAGGGAATTGACCGCCGAATGGTGTGATCGTCTGACAAGTCTGGCGCGCGAATGTGGCTTTCAACGGTTCCGTCTGTGGCTGGTTGCGCCCGAAGGCTTTTCGCCTGAGGCTTGCAAGTTGCTCAAGACGCGAGAAGTCTACAGCTCGAGTCGGCGCCAGGTTGAACTGCTCACTGCTCGCATCAAGTCCACAGTTGAAGCCGAACAAAGCCGGCCCGACGAGTACGAGATGGTGATTCCGATGGGCGCGGACACGGAACTAATCGCGGCGCACGCCGTGGAACAGATCGCGCGGCGAATGAGTTTTGGATCGGAGGCAATCAACCAGATCAAGACGGCGCTGATCGAAGCCTGCATCAATGCCGCGGAACATAGCCTAAGTCCCGACCGGAAAATCTATCAGCGATTTCGTGTGGAAGATGATAAGTTGGTCGTTACCGTCGCGAGTCGAGGCGTGGTGCCGGCAAGTACGTCGGGCCAGAACGGTCAGCAACTCGAGGCCAAAGCCGAGAAGGAAAACGGCCGGCGCGGCTGGGGATTGAAGCTGATTCAAACGCTGATGGACGACGTTGAGTTCGAGCGAGTTGATGACGGCACTCAACTGCGAATGACAAAGTATCGTCGCCCCTAAGCGTTTAAGCTTATCCACAGCGTGTTTTGAGATTGCCGTTCCCGGAGTAGACGATCCACGAAATATACGAGACTGGTTTGTTCGTCCGGTTTGGTGAAATTTCGTGGATTGTTTTTGTCCAGGTGGATAGCGTAGTAGGCCAGCCGGAACGGTGAATCACACCCTTTTAAGTAACGAATCCAAATGCAGCCCGCCGACTATGCCTACCTTTACGAATTGGAAGAGGACTATTGGTGGTTTGCCGGCATGCGGCATATTACTGCGGCATTGCTCGATCGAATGTGTCCGCCGGGCCGCGATCGCCTAATCCTCGACGCCGGATGTGGAACAGGCGGAATGCTGTCCTGGCTGACACGCTACGCCGGAAACGGACGAGTGGTGGGGATTGATCTGATTGACACAGCACTCGGGTTCTGCCGCCAACGTAATCACGAAATGATCACACAGGCTTCGGTCCAGACGCTGCCGTTTGCTGAGTCGACGTTTGATCTATTAACCAGTATTGATGTCCTGGTGCAGCTCGACGGCGAAGGGTCTGACCAAACCGCCATCGGCGAAATGTATCGCGTCCTAAAGCCCGGTGGACTAGCTTTTGTTCGGGTTGCTGCGCATGAATGGATGAAGAGCGATCACGACCAGGCGTTGGGCACCAAACATCGCTATTCACTTACGGAGCTGGTCGGCAAAATGAGACAGGCTGGGTTTAAAACTCTCCGTGAAACCTATGCGAACAGTATTCCGATGCCTCTGGCAATGTTGAGGCGTCTGGTGCTCAAGCCAATTGGGCTCGCTTCACCCGGATCTGACGTGAAGCCTCTTCCGCCAGGCTGGCACTGGCTAAACTCTGCTATGACGGGAGTGTTGAGAGGTGAGGCCTCATGGCTGAGGCGTGTCGATACTAAACTACTCATCGGTCTGTCCGCGATCTGTGTCGCTCAAAAGCCTTCCGACGGACGCTCTACTACAGCATTCTAACGCGGGGTTGCACCCTTGTAGCTCTGAGTCTCCGGCATCGCCTCGGGTTGCGAGAGGTCAACTGGTACTGGATTCCAGTAGTGCTCGCGGTTCTTTGCGTAGAATTCAATTGTCCGCTGCAGGCCCTCGCCCAGAGACGTCTTGGGGCGCCATCCGAGGGCCGACTCGATCTTTTCATAGCTGGCGTAGAAGCTCCCCAGGTCTATTAGCTTCCGTTCAGGAGGAAACGATTTCAACTTGATCGTGCCTCGTCCGGTGAGGTGGATCAATTCGCCCGCCAGATCAGTCAGACTGATCGGATGATCGCCGCCGAGGTTAAAGATTTCTCCTTCGGATCCTTTGCTAGCCCCGGAGAGCAATAATGCATCCACCACATCGTCAACGTAAACGAGTTCTCGTTCCTGTTTGCCGTCGCCGAAGACTTCGATTACGCCACCATCCATAGCCTGTCGAATGAACCACGCGATGAAGCCCTGACGATCGTGTTTCACCAATTGGCGGGGGCCGTAGGTGTTGGTAAGCCGCAGACACACGACCGGGATGCCGTAAACGCGGTGGTAGAGCAAGTGATAGAGCTCCGCAGCCCGCTTGTGAATTCCATTCACATCGAGCGGCGCGATGGGATGCTGCTCATCAACAGGAAGATATGTGGGGTTGCCATAGACTTGCCGGGTACTAGTAAAGACAATCCTTGCAGCGGGATTAAAGCTGCGACAGGCTTCCAGCAGCCGGATCTGACCGGCGCAATTCAGCTCCATGTCCATCAGCGGATCACGCATCGAATCCAGGTGGCTGACGCTGCCGGCAAGATTGAAAATGTAATCCATACCGACCACGATGTGATTGGTCACCCAGTCGGTGCTCAGGTTGGCTTTGTATACAGTTACCTGGTCGCGGATGCCGTGAATGTTATGAGGATTGCCGCCGTGGCCCGGCAGGAGGGCATCGACGATGAATACTTTGACGCCACCAATTGCGGTTAGCCTGTGCGCCAGATTACTGCCGATGAAGCCGAGCCCGCCGGTGATGAGCACCGAGGTGCCTTTGTACTTCTCAAGTAATTCAGTCATGAGCGGATGGCCTAGGTAAGGGTGCCAGAATCCCGGAAAAACGACGCAATCCAGATTACACAAAAATCAAAAATCGTTTGGGCCACGCGGCGTGGCGTAAAAAACTGAGACTTGCCGTGCCGGCGCGGATAATGATGAACCGGAACTTCTCTAAAAACACAGCCGGCGACGCTTAGCTTGCGGACCAGTTCTACGCAAACAGCACCACTCGATTTAATGAGTGGAGTCCGCTCCATCGCTGAGCGGCGGATCAAACGAAAGTCACAATCAACGTCACGTATAGGGAGGCGAAAGAGGTATCGAGCCAGTCTGTTATAGACTGTTCCGGACACTCTTCGATAGCGATTGTCCTGACGTTTTATCTTATATCCGTTAACTACGTCAACCCCTTCGATCATCAGCGGGACAAGCAAAGCCAGTTCGAGCACGTCGTATTGCCCATCGCCGTCGGTATAAAAGATCAGATCTCCGGTTGCGTTTTGGAAACCCGTCCGCAGCGCAGCCCCATAACCCTGGTTGTGAGGGTGATGAATTACCTTCACGTGCTCAGATGCACCCGCCAGTCCATCCGCAATGGCGCCGCTGTCATCGGTGCTGCCGTCATCGATCAGGATCACCTCGTAGTCATCCGTGAAGGACGGCAGAACAGATAAAGCGTTCTTCACCAGAGCTCCGATCGTTTCTTGATCGTTGAAGACCGGAAAGAAGACGCTGATGCTATTCTGGTAATTTGAGCGGGCCATGATCCTTTGCTGAATGATCCGATTCTGAAAGTTCAAACGAGCCAGCTAGCCGAAACGCTTTCCCGGTGTTGGCGTCAAATCCCCACGCCGTTAAGATGACCGGACTAGCGGGCAGCTCACTCGCAGCAAACGACACTTGCCACTGGCCGGACTGTGAGCGACGCCAGAATCCGGCAGACGTTTCCTGGGGACATGTAATCCTAAACATTAGAGTATCGCTTTCACTTGTTTGATAAGCGAGGAGTATGGCGTCGGCCGCTTCTCTCCGGTAAGGCAAAGTAGTCTGACCCGAAGCCAGAAACCCGCCGTCGTCAGTTCTCTTGAATCGATCCCATGAACCGTAATCAGCCGGGTGCGAGCTGTCACTGTCGGCAAATTCCCGAACCGTCAAACTCTTAATCAGCCCGGGTCGCAAGAAGCCAAGACGGTTCAAGGCATTTACCTCTGAGGTCAAAGACTGTACATCGGGATACAAAATTTTAATCAGGACCGGGTCCGGCTTCAGATTGATGAACAACACCAAAGCCTTTGCTTGCAGAATTGTCGTTCTCATTTCGGCCATTCTATTTATCGACCTAAAAAAAATGAAGGGCTGCAATAGGACGACTGCGCCCGCGAATAGGAACGCAGCACGACGAAGCCGAATCACCTGGATCGCGGAATGATCCCTGCTCACCAAATCCTGAGCGATGATTCTGAAGAGGAAAAGCAGAGCGACGATTAGATAAGCCGAGTACCCGATGTAGCGGGTGTTTTGGGATTGTCCAACACCAAATCCAAGGCGACCGATCGTAGTCATCACGCCCGTGAGGACGGAATACGCTCCTATCGTTAGCCAGACGATCATGCGACGGGCCAGCGTCAGGTCTGTGCGGCGTCTGAAGCAGTAAAAGCAAGAAAGTGCGAACGCTGAGGTAAGAATCAGACCCACAACGGCCGCTACCTTTCCTTTCTCAAGGGCCAGCGGCGCGCCAAGAAAGCCGAAGAGGTACGTAATCGCCTGCAGCGGATGAAATAGGGCTGTGGTCGGGCTCGGGCTCCACCAAGGTTTGTGATAATGAAACAGGTAAAGGGCGGCGCTCGAACAGAGCGTCATTGTCCAGGCAATGACCAACCATCGCTTTGCCGAAGCACGACTTGAGGAATCATCCAGGACCAGAATCGGTATCAACACCAACCAGCACAAGATACCGTTGGCACAAGAGAACGTGCTGATGACAGAGAGAACTGCACAGACGCCAAACTTCGTCTCCAGCTTCCAACCTGAACCGGCGACCAGTAGGCAAGTCGTGACGCAGGCGATGGGAACGTAATAAACCAATTGCTGACCTTGCAGCCAGTTTTGGTACTGCGCCGGGGAAAAGATAATCAGATTGGCAATTAGTAAAAGGAACAATCTTGGTATTCGATCGCCGCTGATTGTTCGCTCAGCGAGGCGGTAAACGTTCAACGAAATCAAGCAGGCGGTCAGGAAAGTAAGCAGCATTTCATATCTGACATCCCAACGTGTCAACCAACCGAGCATTACAAATATCAGGTTGGGAAAGAACTGCCTGTATTCGTTGACCTGGGCAAACAAGTCGGCGAACGTCAAAGCGCCACGCGAAAGTTTTTCAAAGAAGGGCACGTAATCCCACTGGTCCCACTGCGGCAGATCGACGCTGTATTTGAAGATCAGCAGCGCCAGCACGCCGGGCGGCAAAAGCGTCAGGCAGAAAACAATCCGTTGTACTAGTCGGGGCGGTAGTTTCATTAGATCTAATGCGTGGCGCTTCGAAAGGCCGCCAGTATAGTGTTGCTTGAAAAGGAATGTCCAAGTGAACGCCATTAAGAGCGCGTCAGGGATCGTCGCTGGTCGCCCTCCAAAAAGTCGTCCAGGATGCGCGAGACCGGTAAATGCTGGGAGCGCGGACGTCACGTCCGCATCCCGTCGAATGGAGGTTGATCCTGTATCGAAGACAACCCACGTTTTCTTCGTGCTTCCCGCTCACTGCGGACGGGCCGTCCGCGTTCCCGGCAATTAATTGACCGGCCTTTTGCGCAAAGCCCATCGGCGCGAGTTCAAACTCCTACCGCGCGATCCAAACCTGAGCCGTACGGTGATGCTGGCGACGTTGGTTAGCAAGTTTTCGCCGCAAGTCCCAAGGCTAAATCTAGCTCTTGACGCACAAATTCATTCGCGAGCAGCTTCGTTTGGCGAAGCCATGAACATCACATCGGTAGCTATCACTTGCTGGGACTAACACTTGTCGTGCATTAAGAAAGTAGGTTGACCGATCCGCCTTAACTCACTAAACTGCGCCCCCTAAAACGTCGTCCGAGAGAAGTTTGTTGACTCATTTCCCATTGAGTCACACGTGCCCGATCCAATTAGAAGGAGTCTCCCAAATGTTTCACCCGCAGCTTCTGAACCCGCAGAATTCGATGATCATTGTGCCGCTAGTTTTTTCGGTACTATTCGCTTTTAGCTCAACTTCGTCGGACAACCATCCACCGATAGTGATTGACGACAGTTACAATATTCATAATCCCGGTTATATCGGCCCCTTTGACGCAAACGATTCTGATCCCGATGGAGATAGTCTTAGCTTTAGCATTATTACGGGACCGGCGCACGGCACACTTCAGTTCGACATACCACAGCCGACACCTCGGCCATGGTACACACCCAACACTGGATTTTCAGGAGTGGATTCGCTCGTTTATCAGCAATGCGATCCATCTAATGCGTGTGCGACCGCCACCGTGACCATCAATGTAGTTAATCAGGCGCCCATCGCTGTTGACGATTCCTACAGTCTTCATAATCCCGGTTACATTGGATCTTTTGATACTAACGATCGTGATCCCGATGGCGACGGCATACGGTTTAGCATCCTCACGGGCCCGGCCCATGGCACGCTGCAGTTCGATTTGCCCGAGCCGACGCCACGCCCCTGGTACACACCGAACCCTGGGTTTGCCGGGGCGGATTCGCTTGTTTATCAAATTTGCGATGCTTTCAATGCGTGCGCGAGTGCGACCGTCAGCATCGCTGTGACCAATCAAACACCGATAGCTGTCGATGATAGCTATGACGTCGACGGCCCGGGCTATATCGGACCATTTGATGCCAACGATCGCGAGCCCGACGGTGATGGTCTTACTTTTGCCATCGTTACGCAGCCGTCCCATGGCAGCCTGGTGTTCGATGGTGGCGTGCCGGGTCCCAGGCCCAGATACACGCCCGATGCTGGATACGCGGGTTCCGATTCCCTTAGCTATAGGATCTGTGACCAGTTCAACGCGTGCGCTACGGCGACGGTGACGCTGAGAATGTTGGCCAGGGACGGCGCAGAAAATTGCGGCACCTCAGCGTGTAATTCACACGTCCCTCGACCGGTCAATGTCACGAACGGCAACATGTATTTACAGGAAACGGATTATGAGTTGCCGGGCGCCGGACCCGCGATCAGCGTCACGCGCACCTACAACAGCTTTTCTGCGAGCTCGGGACTCTTTGGCAAGGGGTGGTCGAGCGACTATGACGAGTTAATCAAGATCTATAGCTCTACGTATGTTCGTTGGTTTCGCGCCGATGGCCAGGCGACTAACTTCACCCGTTCATCAGGTTCCGATCCATTCGTTCCCGTGGAAGGTGATTTTCACGGCCAGCTAACTCAAAATGGGGATGGCAGCTTTACGATGTCGTTCCTTGACGGCAGCATTCATCGCTTCACTTCCGCGGGTAAGCTGCTTTCGCTCGTCGATACCAGTGGCAATCAAACGTCGCTCAGTTATGTCAGTGGCAAGCTTACTTCCATCACAGATCCATTCGGCCGGGTAGTCACAGCAACGACCGATACGGGCGGACGAGTGCTGACACTAACTGACAGCATCGGCAAATTTGCGACTTACGTTTATGGCTCGGCCGGTGAACTGCTGTCGGTTACTTTTGCCGACAGTTCAAAGTACCAATTCATTTACAACGGGTCACCGAGCGTGCTCACATCCGTTACCGACGCGCTGGGTAATATTCTCGAATCACATACCTACGATTCACAGGGCCGCGCACTCAGTTCCGAAGCGCAGGGCGGCATCGAGCGCGTGACGTTGAGCTATGTCAGCGATACCGAGACCGACGCCACCGATGCGCTCGGCCATATCAGCAAATACTTTTTCGATAAATCGAGAGGGCGAAATGTCGTCACGCAGGTTCAGGGACTGTGCAGTTGCGGCTCGGGCTCGCAGAACCAGACATGGACTTACGATAACCAGTTAAACGTTACCAGTCACACCAACGCGCTTGGCCAAACCAGCAGTTACGTTTATGACGCTCAAGGAAATGAGTTGAGCGCAACCGGTGTCCTGGGCACTTCAAGCTTCACCTATAATCAACTCGGTGAAGTGCTGACCGCGACCGATGCTATGAATGGTACGAACACGAATACGTATGATGGTGCCGGGAATTTACTCTCCGCCACGGACGCTCTGAACAACACGTCGACATTCACTTACGATACCCGGGGCGAACTCCTGACAATGTCCAATGCCCGCGGCAAGGTGACCACGCTCGCATATGACAGCAGGGGCAACATCAGTCAGACGACTGATGCCCTGGCGAACGTGACGCGGTTTGCGTACGATAGCCGCGGGCGTGTCGCCAATGTCACGGATGCGCTCAATAACATCACCAGCTACGCTTATGATTTGGCCGGGCGCCCGAACAAAATCACGCGGCCTGACGCCTCATTCATATCTTTCACATACGATCTTGCCGGGCGGCGCACCAAGGTCACTGACCCGCTCGGAAACGTCACCAGCTTTGTCTATGACCCTGCTTACCATCTGATTGGTGAGACCGACGCGCTCGGCAAGTCTGTTAGTTACAGCTACGACTCGATGTCCAATCTGATTGGCACTACAGATCAGCTCGGACATACGACAAACGTCGATTACGACGAATTCAATCGTCCAAAAACGACCACCTATCCGCCTGCGCTGGCTGGGGGACCAAGGCTGCAGACGATGACTGAGTACGATGTGGTCGGTAATGTAACCGGGCGCACTGACACGGCGGGGAGGGTAACCACGCTCGAATACGACAACGCGAATCGGGTAGTGAGGGTCACCGATCCGGCATTACAAGTAACGCAGTACGAATATAACGCGCGCTCGAACATGACGGCTGTTGTTGACGCGCTCGGGCAGCGTTACGCCTTCGATTATGATGCGCTCGGTCGCGTCACCACCATGACTCGCGCCGGTTTTCAGATGACCTACGGGTATGACGCGGTTGGGAATCCAATTCAGCGCACCGACTATAACAACATGCCGACAAACTACATGTATGACGCCCTGAACCGGCTGTCGAAAATTACCTACCCTGACGCTTCGACGGTGAGTTATGCTTATGACAAGCTGTCGCAACTTACGACGGCGACGAATATCAACGGTACAGTGAGTTTTGTTTACGACAAAATGCGTCGGGTAACTGGCACTACCGATGTCTGGGCCCAGGCGATCAATTATGCCTATGACGCCAACGGACGCCGTACGCAAATGAGTTTTGGCAAGACGAAGTTTGCCTCATACGCGTACGACGCAGTCGATCGGCTCACCAAAATCACAGATACTAATAACAAGAATACGAGTTACAGTTACGACGCCGCCGGGAATTTGCTTTCGCGTACCTTGCCCAACAGCGTGGCGACGAATTATTCGTACGACGGTCTGGACCGTTTGACACGACTGAAAGATGCCAAAGGCACGACCGTTGTGGCCGATAATCAGTATTCTTATAACTCTGCCGGCGAGATCATTCAGAACATCGATCAGAGTGGCGTTCACGCCTATGGCTACGATGCCGTTGACCGGCTGATTTCGGCGAGCTACCCGGCTACCGGCAACGAAGCGTATGCATATGATGCCGTCGGCAATCGCGCGTCGTCGCATCGCAGCGCCGGTTATGGCTATCAACCCTACAATCGCCTGACGAGCACGAATACGGCGAGCTACCTCTACGATAACAACGGCAACCTGACTTCAAAGTCAGGGGGCACAGGGACAACTCAGTTCCAGTGGGATTTCGAGAACCGTCTGACCCAGGTTGTCACTCCATCAGCCGGCAGCGCTAGTTATAAGTACGACGCGCTCGGCCGCCGCATACAACGCGCGCCCTCGAACAGCGCGTCGGCGAATTTCACTTACGACGGCCAGGACGTGGTGCGTGACAAGAACTCGGACGGAACCACGGTCGATTACTTAAACGGCCCGGGAGTTGACAATAAGATTTGGCAGAAAGGTGCGACGCAATATTTCTTCACTCAGGATCATCTGGGCAGCACGACAGCCCTGACTGACTCAAGAGGCGCCCTAGTCGAGCGCGAGACGTACGACGCTTACGGCAACACCAGCGGCAGCTCGATCACGCGTTATGGCTACACCGGCCGCGAACGCGATTCACTAACTGGCCTGCAATACAATCGCGCGCGATTCTATGACCCGCAGTTGGGTAGATTCATTTCTGAAGATCCGATTGGTTTGGCTGGAGGGATCAATTCCTTTATTTACGTCAAAAATAGCCCGGTAAATGCAATTGATCCGTTGGGGCTTTCAAGCATCGTGGTAATCGTAGGCGCCAGGAGCACTGGCGGATCAGGAGGCGCGTATGTACTGCTGCTCGACAAGAACGGCAAACGTATCGCGTTTCGTGATTGCGACTGTGCTGCTGGTGACGTGGCCAATGGTCGCGCCGTAGCAAAGGATCCTAACAGAATGCTCGGTAATGAAGTAGGAGATACTCCTTTCGGCGTGTATGCGTATGAGTATAGCGAGGGGGGCACCTCGACAGCTAGGCTGGGACCTGCTTTCGGTACGGGAAAGGTTCGAATGAGGGGCGTCTACGGGGAAATAATAGACAGTGGCCGGAGCCTGATTCGTCTTCATGGCGGAGGGAGCAGTCTACTGAAAAGAAATCCACCTCAAGATCCCTATAATCTGGATCAAGAACTTTTGCCCACCGGAGGATGCGTCAGAATGAAGAACAGGGACGTGAATGGTCTTATTCAGGCGATTAACAATTTGCCTAAGGATGATCCGCTGGAGTTTATCTTTATTGGCGACGATTCTTATCTAAACGGCCTGACAACAGACACTGCACACGCGAATCAACGTTGGCAGCCGATTTTAAGAATTGACTTCGGTCTTAACGTGCCGGGACGATGATCTGGTGTAACCGCGAGGGTTCAATGATAATGATGACTGACCTAGTTGCTGTTTATATTATTCTTCAAGTACCGTTTTCGTCTGCCTGCGCAACGAGAGGGGAACCGAATCAGGGACTTGTAACGGGCCAAGCGAATATCGCGAGCCCAATGACGAAAAGCATGGATCCCGAACTAGCCAGACTGATCAAAACGTTCTCGGAAGATCGCGGCGAAAATGGCCAAGCAGCATGGGAAAAGCTGCAATCGTACCCGCATAACCATCTCATCGATTCACTATTGCGGATACGGGAAGATCTGACTGAAGACAGTCCAATGCAACTCTCAGTAGCTTTCGTGCTATGTAATATGAATTATGAATATTCGACTAATGTTCAGATCATTGTCTCAGCGCTGACTAAGATTCCGCATAGTCTGAATTATTACGCCGATAATGCAGAAGCAATGCTAAGTCGGCTAATACACCGGGGTGATAAGGCGCTTCTACAAGTCCTCTTTTCTGCTGTACCCTGGTCTGATGGGGCCTTAACCGAAGGGCTTTCGGATACCTTCTCTGATGAACTGCGATCTGATCCCAGAGAATTCTTGTCTCAACTCAAGAAGACACATGAGGCCACAAGGTTGAAGGTGTACAAGCAGATCCGGTCTGGTTCGCTGACTGCGGATGATGTCAAAAGACTAAGAGGTCAAGTGAAATCGCTTGCGCGTACGGGGCCTATCTCTCAAGTGGCGAAAGAAATCCTTTCCTCTCCAGCGCTTAAACAATAGGCGTTGCCTTGGCATTCGGCAATTCACGCGCGAGAACTTCTTTTAGTTCCTTTATCTTCCTTCTCGATCTTGTTCGGTTACTATAGGTTCGGGATTGTCCATCGACAGGTTACTGAGTCGTCGCCGATATTAGTCTCAACCTTAAAAGATGAAAGAGCACCACGTTAAGTCTGTGCTAGACTGTGCCCGTTAGGGGGCGCAATTAAGTATGGCGGACACCGCGACGGAAACTCTGGTGCAGACACGCTGCATTGGGGACACGGCAATTATCTATGCCAGCGATTATCTGAATAAGCTGAGCGGCGAGCGCATCGAGCGCGAATGTAAGCGTCAGCTCGAATCGGGTTGCCGGGCGCTGGTGATCAATTTTCGAGACACCGAACTGGTGAACAGCATCGGTGTCTCGATTCTTATGGGCGTGATCGATGCTGCTGAGCAAAACCGTGCGCGCCTGATCTTCTCTGACGTAAACAGCCACACAGCGCAATTATTCGAAATGCTGGGGCTGACCAAGCATGTCACTATCGTTAAGGACGAAAGCGAAGCTTTGCTGTTGATAACACCACAGGCTAACGCTGCCGGGTCCACGACGACCTAGCGTGTCAGAACCCCGACCGTCAGGGAGGGCTCCTGTGGAATCAAGCCCTTACTGACGCGCGAGCTTCCGACACGGATTTCTCATATGGAAACAGACACTCAACGACTGCTACACACATTTGCCGCACTGGCCGATCTGGGCCAGGAGATCGCCGATACGGGCGATTTCGAAGAGATGTTGCGCGCATCGTTTCACCTGTTGCTCGGCTCTCTGGCCATCAGGCGCGGCGGCGTGGCCGAATACGATCGAGAGGGAAGTACCCTGCGGTTGATCGCGGCTCGAGGTCTGGGAGAATCACCGGATCTCGTGCTGGCTTTCTCAAAAGAAGACGAGCGCCATCTGGCTAGTCTGGGTTCATCGCTGTCGCTGACCGATTCAAGGAAGGAAGCAACGAGGTTTGTCTCGGAGCACAAAGACATCCCGGCTAATGTCGAGATCGATCTGCTGATACCGCTGGTAGTGCGCGAGCGCCTGATTGGCGTCGTCTTACTGGGCGAAAAGGCGACCGGAGAAACATTCACTGAAGAGGATCTGGAAGTCGTATCGGTGCTGGCGCGTCACCTCGGGGTCGGAATTCACAGCCATCGATTGCTGGAGGAAGTTGAGCACAAAGCTGACGAGAACCAGCGCCTGTACGATGGCTTGCGGACAATTTATAAAGAGACCGTGCACGCCTTTGCCGCGGCGATCGATATCAAAGACCGTTACACCCAGGGCCATTCAGTGCGCGTCGGCAAGTACGCTGAGATTATCGCGCGGGAAATGGGTTGGACAGATGATGCGGTCGAAGGCATCGCCATCGCCGGTTATCTGCACGACATCGGCAAACTGATCGTCGATCTCAATGTGATCAACTCGCCCGAGCGTTTCAACGCGAAGGAGTCAAAAGAAATGAGCCGGCACCCGGCCGCCGGGTATGAAATCCTTTCCCCGATCAGTCATCCGTATGCCGATATCCCGCTGATGGCCCGCTATCATCACGAACGCATCGATGGCAATGGTTATCCCGACGGACTGAAGGGTGATGAAATTCCGGCCGGGGCGAAGATAGTTACGCTGGCGGATTCGTTCGACGCGATGACGACCGATCGACCTTACCGAAAACATCTGCCGCTGGCAGATGTGCTGGAAGACTTTCGCGACAACACCGGAACGCAATTCGAGCCCGCAGTGGTCTGCGCTTTTTGCCGCGCTTTCCTGAAAGAGATCGACGGCACGTCAAAAGAGAAGCGGCTGATCAAATTGTTGAGAAAGAACTATGACAACGTCGAGAGCGTGAGTCCTTTACTGACCCAATTAATTTCCGACCTGGATGGAAACAGCGGTTCGCGATCGGCGGGTGCAGTTGGACATTGAACTTCTGGTTAGACAACCCTATGAGGTCCGCGCCAACCTATGCGCTGATATCAGCAACTCCTCAGAATTAGCTGTCGTTTTTCTGTCGACCCGATTTTCGTGAATATCAAAATAGACGATCTGCAAGGTTCCGCGATTCTTGCATTGTTACAAGAACATCTTCAGAGCATGGCGCTGCACTCGCCCCCAGAGAGTATTCATGCCCTGGATATTGAGGCATTGCGCAGACCGGAAATTACGTTTTGGACCGTGTGGGAAGACGGTGAGCTGCTTGGTTGCGGAGCCCTCAAGGAACTGGACTCGCAACTTGCCGAGATCAAATCTATGCGGACATCTTCTTTACACCTTAGAAAGGGTGTCGCGAAATATATTCTCAATCACATACTTGAGGAAGCCAGCCGCCGAGGTTACAGCCGATTGAGTTTGGAGACAGGATCAATGGCAGCTTTCGAACCCGCTCGCAGATTATACGCCAGCTTTGACTTTATCTATTGCGAACCGTTTGCGGATTACGTTGAAGATCCGAATAGCGTCTTCATGACCAGAGTGCTTTAACTTTTGGCCTCGCTACGCGGCTCGCGATTCAAGAGAAGCTCTGAACCGAGGCTCAAGCCCTCCCCTCATTGTCGAGCTACTGCCCCGTTTCCAGGAGTTGGATCATTTCGGTTGGATTCTCAGGGTGAAGCTGCACACACCAATTTTCTCATCGGGCTGGACAACGGTGCGTTCTTCGCGCGGGAGCTCGCGGCCGGAAACGAGGGTCGGATTTCTGCCTTTGGAAGTCAGCCAGAAGCGGCCCTGATCGTCGAAGGTCAGAGTCGCGTGCACGCGGCTGATTTCCGGATCACCTTTCAAGGGCAGATCCACCGCGACCGTTTTCGAGCCGCGTCCAATTGTAATCTCTGGCTTGGTAATCTTGACGACTGTTTGGCGGACGCCTTCGCGCCACAGCTCGATCGAATAAAGATCGACTACGCGGGGCCGCACGACGGTGACGTCGCTGTTGTCGCCATCTGGGGGCGCGGCTGTGTCAGCTTCCCCGGGCGGTGTAACGGTCGGGGTTTCAGTTAACGCGGGCGCCGCACCGACATTGGTTGTCGCCGGGCGAACCGTGACCATCGTGTGGCCAGCTTCAGTTTCGTCCCACACCGGCTGCACACGAAACTCGCCCTTGTTCAGGGTTCCATCTACGCGCAACTCGATCGCAAAAGACTTCGCTTGCAACTGAACTGAGCCCGCGAGTTCCTTCGCGCGTTCTGACAACACATGAAAGAGACCCTGCTCCAACCCACGCCGCTTGTCACCCTGCCATTCTTTATCGTCGTCATTGCTGAGATAGACGATGTACTCACGAGGAATGTAGGTCGGCCCCCCGGGGGGAGTGAACATCTCCCGCTGCATGCAGGCCTCTACTTCGCGCGCGATCTTTACCAGAAACTCTTCCCAGACTCGGCGCGGCTTTGAATGCTCGTCTGCCTCTTCCAGAATGTCGTCCGTGGTTTCACCGTCGATCCAGCGTCGGATGGATTCTATTAGTCCCATATTTTTCCAAGGGCGCCGTGGCGCCGTCAGTAAGGCGGTAACAAGTCGCCGCGCTACACATCAATCAAATTTCAAGAACCTTTTGTTGACCCAACCCTGGTCCCTGGAAGTTGGATCGTCCTTGGGGCGACTGTGTTGAATGACCTGCACTTCGCACCAATTATTATTCACACTCAGAACGCGTACTTTGGATCCCGCTTCGGCCAAACCGATTTGATCGTTGCTCACGTTCGGCCCGTCCCGCAAGTTTAGATCAGTTGTAGTAAAAGCATCGCGTCCGATAATCCCCGTGATCGTGGGTTGCTCGACCGTGGGCGCTTTGATCCTTGAGCGAACATAGGCGCCCGTCGCCACCAACAATCCAGCGAAACATAACACGAGAACGATGCTAACGACGAAGTCGCGGCTACGTTTTCGCGGACGCGGAGCAATCGCCGGCTCATTAGCGCGGGCCATTTGTCCGTTGCGCGCGAAAGGCACGGTTACGCGACCCATCTGCTGTGGGGCAGCAAATCGCTGTGCGGTGGCTGTTGTCGGATGATTGGTAGTCAGCGGTGATTGGCCGGCGATGGGTACGACGATCTTCGGTCGCAGAGATCCGTTACCGGCGCTTCCGTGGTATTGGAGTTCCCGCGAAGTTTCAAATCGAGGTCTTGGTGGCGGGACAGTGATCACTTCCGCTTCCAGACTGAGATCCGAGGTAATCCGCCGGCGCGCCTGGGCGAGGTTCAATGGTTGGGTGGCGGGTAATGACGCATCGCTGAATTCATCCCAAAAATCATGCACCTGCTGATAACGATCACCCGGCCGCGTCTGCGTCGCGCGTTCCAACACGCGCAGCACGGATTGTGCCCAGGGCTCGTTGCACATAGGCGCCGGGAAGGCCGAGATTGCGTGTTGAGCAAACGCGCGGGGCGGTACTCCGCAGATCATCGTGTACGCCGTCTTGGCCAGCGAATAGATATCAGCTGCTGGCGTCAACTGTGTCTGCGCGCTTTGCGGCGAACCGGTGTCCAACGCGGCCGTTTGCATCAGCGGGTTGTGTTCCGGCGCGGCATAAATGTTTGTCCCTACCCGAGTAATCGCCCCCTCGGCAGCCTCGATCTTTGCCACGCCAAAGTCGGCAATTTTCAACGTTTCATGGTCGGCGGTGAGCAGCAGATTCTGCGGTTTGATATCGCGATGAATGACACCGCATTCGTGCGCGTGCGCCAGGCCGGCGCAAAGCTGTTGGAGATAGAAAAGCGCGCGATCAAGTTTTAGCGGCTCTTTGCGGCATAACAGCGATAGGTCCCCACCGCCCAGGTATTCGAGCACTATGTAGTGGAAGGCCGTGCCGGTGAGATCGATCGCCGTCCCATGTCCCAGGCGGCTGATGATGTTTGGATGCCGCACGCGATCGAGAGCGACCGCCTCGTTTTGAAAGTTCTGGATAAGAGTGTGTTCGAGCTCGGCGTCCTGATAACCCTGAAGCAGGACGTTGAGCGCCTTGATGACTACTTTGCGAAAGAGCTCGTCGGTGGCGGCGATATCGCGGGCCATGTAAATCTCGGCATAGCTGCCGCGGCCCAGACAGTCTTCGATGTCGTAACGACTGTCGACCCTGCACTGTAAAAGCTTTAGTTCAGTCATTACGGTCCAACAAACGTCAGTCTATCGCTTATGTGGCACAGACTTTAATCTGTGATCGGGTGTGAAGTGTCCACAGACTGGAGTCTGTGCCACAAACAGGAAGCGACAAACTGAAGACTGTCGGACAAAAGTGTTGCGGTCATTGCGGAGGGCCCTCGCTCTTCAAGCCAAGTACCTCGTCCAGTGCGCGCGCGGCCTTTTGTTCAGCCATCAAACCTTCCTGCGATTTGCCCGCGGGAGACTGGTTCTTCAGCTTCAAAGCAGCCGCTGCCTGGGCCAGTTTTACTTCCGCGCCAAATGGTAAGTGCCCACTGCTTTCCGTACGAAGATTGTTGACGGCAAGTTCAAAAGCCTGCATCGCATCACGATGGTTTCCGGTTAGCATTTGCGCTCGGCCGTAGAGATAAAGGAATTCTGGATCCTTCGATTCAGTTGCTTTGGGGAGGGTCACATCCGCCAGCCACTTCTTCGGATTGGCGTCGACGGCGGTCCGCTTTTGTTCGAATGCCGCTGCACTATCGACCGGCGGCGATGGGCTTGGTTGCGGCGCGGCACCCGGCGCGGGCAAAAAGGACGGGAAGAGCCGACCCTGTTGATAACGCATGCCGCCATAGAAAGCCCCCGCTGCCACGCCCACAAACAACAGAAAGACAAAGAAGCGGAGCACCGATCTGCCCGCTCCTGATCGTGCTTGAACGGCAGTTCGTGGCACGGATTGGGCCGGTTGCGAACTAGCAGGATCAGGGAAAGCAATTCGCGACGGAGGAGTTAGACGGGCTTCCGATGCTGTGGGAATAGAAGCCGACGCAGCCGTCGCAAGGTCATCTCGCTGAGTCGATACGGTGCGCTCTTCGTCAATCGCCGCGGCTCGAGGTGTACCCAGCTGCACGATGACCGCGGTCAGATTGTCTTCCGCGCCGCGCTGATAGCAGCGGTCTTTCATTTCCGCGCAAATCGCTTCGACGGTTTGACCACTCAGTAATAACTGCTGAAGCTCGTTGTCCGGGAGGTGCCGGGTGATGCCGTCGGTACAGAGGAGGAATGTATTACCTTCCCCCACCTCGATCGTCTTCATGTCGACTTCGACCAGTTCTTCGGCGCCCAGGGCGCGACTGATTACGTTCTTGCTGGGATGATTCGCCGCCTGCTCTGGCGTCATTCGTCCCGCGCGCACTTCTTCTTCGACAATTGAATGATCGTCGGTTTCGCGCAGCAGTTTGCCGTTGGGGTCAAGACGATAAAGCCTTGAATCACCTACGTGGCCGATGGTCGCTCTTGAGCCGTCGAGGTGCAGGGCCACCACGGTCGTGGCCATCATCGAGAAGCGCGGATGCTCGGCCGCCATTTGATGAATTGCGCTGTTGGCCCGTTGAATGGCAAGTTCCATCAAGTCTTCAACGTCTTCTCCATCGACAACCTTTTCCCGGAAGGCATCGTTGAGAACATCCACCGCCTTCTGCGAAGCGACTTCGCCGGCATCGGCGCCGCCCACGCCATCCGCCACCACGAAGATGCCGCGAGTGCCATCCGCCAGGAACGAGTCCTCGTTCATCGGCCGTTTTTCGCTCAGCCCGCGATCGCTGATCGAAGCAACTTGAATCTTGTCTGCGGGTTTTGGTGCGCTCATTGGACCGCCTCCAGAGCGATAGCGCTGTCGGGTTCACGTCTGGCCCGCGCGACTGCTTTCGCGTCCTGGGCATTACGATGCGAAAAGGCCATCAACATTCCGAGCATGGCAAAACTGGTGATCAAACTAAACCCGCCGTGGCTGACGAACGGCAAAGTTATTCCGGTCATGGGCAGGGCGCGCGTAATGCCGCCTATATTCACCAGTGCCTGAATGCCTATGAACGCGGTCAGACCAGCGGCGCAAAGCTTGGTAAACATATCACGCGCTTCGATTGAAGTGCGAATTCCGGCAATCACAAAAATAAGAATAGCCAGCACTATCAGGGCGCCGCCCGCCAGGCCCAACTCTTCAGCGATCGCTGCATACACATAATCCGAATCGGCGATCGGAATGACTTCGGGAAAGCCGAGACCCAATCCGCGCCCGCTGGTCTTGCCCGAAGCTATGCCAAAGATTGCCTGCGCAGGCTGAAAGGCCAACTTGTCGAACCAGACGTCCGTGTTGACGCTTTTCTTCATCGCCTCGCTTTGTTCAGCTAGTTCCTTCATGCGCGGATCTTTTGCCAACGCTTCGTCATAGTCTTTTTTCCACCACGACTCGTCAGGTGAAGGTGGATCGAAGCCATCGAGCCAGAGATGAAATCGTTGTTGAATGCGCGCGGGCAGGGCGTGTTGCACTGGCCGGGCGAGGGTCGGCAGCAAAGGGAATTTCTCCTGCACATCCCGCGGCAATGCCCCGATCACCAGGATCGAAATCACCAGCATGACCGAGCCCACGAACACCAGCAACTGTGGCCAGCGACGTACCGCGACCAGATAGAGCGTTGCATAGGCGCCGCTAAAGATGAGCATCTGGCCGAAGTCTTTAAGCGCAAAGAAGGGAATAAACGGAATCAGCGCCATCACGACCAGCGGGACGATGTCGCGCGCCCTGGGGATTCCCCAGTAAGTTCGCGCCAGGTCTTTGTATCGAGCAGTCAAGATTCCAGCGAAGCCCAGAAGGAAAGGGACCTTTGCCGGTTCCCACGGAGTCGTGTTCCCGGCAGCCTTGCCCGCACTTGAAGTCACGATGGCCGCCGCCAGGGGAACCAGGGTCAACAAGACGATGATGAAACTGTTGCGCTGAATCCAGATCAGAAAACGATCGCTGACGCAGAAGGAAAAAGCCAGAGCAAACGCCACCAGCGACAAGATCGGAATCCAGGTGTAGCTCGAGGTGATTGCGTTCTGAAGACTGTAATTGGATTCTTTTGCCGGCGCTTCAACCTCGGTGAGAGGAGGCGTGGGCGGCAAGCCCATCATTTGCCGTTTGTTCGTGTCGTAAGTCTGATTGATATAGCGCATGCGCAGAGTGTCGGTTTTCTCCTGGCGCGCCGCAGCTTTGTTCCGGGCGTTGTATTCGGGATCGCTATAGAGGCGATACTGAACCAATAAGCCGACCGAGAAAAGCAGAATCGCCGTCGTGTAGAGCGTCCAGTTGCCCTTAAACTTCTGCGCCCGCGTCAGCCAGAATGCTATGACCACGAGAGGGAGGTAGATCAGCAGATCGCGACCGGCGCCGATCAGCGAGGTTTCATAGCCGCGAATCAAAGCGGCGCGGTGAATCGCGTAATAGCCGACTACTTCGACCGCGATCAGCAGAAGCAGCACGAACAAATGTGATGACAGGCGATTTCTCATCTAGCAGTTTCTTAAGCCGCAAACCTCCAATTCGTTGCCGTCACTTTCAACGCCTCCGATTACGCTGGGGCGGTTGCTGGTTCGGTTGTTCAGCGGCTGGACCAAAATAACCTAGACTCTTTGCTTTTAGAATTAGCTGTGCCGCAATCGGCGCCGCATTCTTGCCACCGTAAAAACTTATTCCGGGTCCCGGACCTTCCAGCAGCACCGCCATTGCGAGCACCGGTTTTTCCAAAGGCGCAAAACTCAAGTACCAGGCGTCGCTCCGCTTCTTGTCCGCCAGGACGATCTCCTCATGCTGTCCGATAACTTTGCCTTTCGGATCTTTCTCAATCACTAGACGCCTTTGGGGCTGGCCGGTTTTCGGGTCAATGATGGGCACCTCTTTCTGCGCGGTTCCGGTTTTGCCGCCAGTACGGATACCAGCGGCCTTCACTGGCGCCATCGCTCCGGTCGCCGTGCCCCCTTCAGTTACCATATTCATGATGCCGCGTATTGTGCTTGCCTGTTCACGTGTCAGCACCTGGCTGAACATCTCTGGCGCGCGATCCGATTCAATCTTCGGCTTCATCAACTTGCCTTCGAGGTTTGCTGCCGCTGAGATAATTAGAGCCATTTGGAACGGCGTCATTTGCGAAGCATAACCCTGACCATATCCTTCGTACATAAGTTCGCAGCGCGTCGAGTGCGGACCTGCTTTTAGCCATGACTCAGTGGGCGCAATCGCACTCTTGATGGGGTTGCTGCTGGCATTCCATATTTCCGGCTCGCGCCGGCCCTGGCCTTCGCCGCTCAGGCTGTCATATGCTCCCAACCCCAGCAGCCTGGCGGTGTCGCGGATCTTTTCGCCGCCCAGTTGCGTTCCCATATATGAAAAGTAGATGTTGCTGGATTTTTGATACGCGACATCGATCCCAATATTGCCGCACGCTTCACAACCACCGTTATCATCGGTGATCGTTCTGCCGCAGCCGGGGGGCGAAAACCCCCCGCTCGTCGTGAACCGAATGTTCTGCATGTTATTGCGAAATGCGGTGTACATCATCACGGTTTTGAAGGTCGAGCCAGGCACGTAGTATTCGTTGAGCGCGCGATTCAAGAGCGGTCTTTCTTTCCGGTCGTTATTTAGCTTGATCCAACTCGCTTCATCCTGCACGTCCTTCAAGCTGTAAGACGGATTGCTGTACATGGCCAGCAACTCCCCGGTTTGCGGATTGAAAATCACTACAGCGCCGTGGTTCCCCTTGAGTTGATCGACAACTGTCTGTTGTAGATCGCGATCGATAGTCAAGGTGTAGTCTCGATTAAGCTTCTGTTCGACCGTCTGTCCTTTAATGATCTGCCAGACTTCGGGCACGGCCCCGCTTTCGGTTCCGAACATCGCGCGTTCCAGGCCCGGCTCGCCCCGATCCGATCCAAAGATGTGCGCCAGAGCAGAGTCCATGGGGTACTCGCGCACGATGTCTTCGCCTTCCTTTTTGTAATAGGCCAGTGGACGGCCCTTGCGATCATACATCCACCCGCGAAGGGTTGATTCGGAAAGGCGGCGATTGCGCAGGTCCTTGTAACTCAACTCCTGAAACTTTGCGTTTTGGTCCGGCGCATACCGCGCCCAGTAAACATGAAAACCGAATATGCCAATTGCCGCCAGAGCAAAAAGCCAGCGCCAAGCGCGCAGCCCACGATTGGTTGAAGTCGCCCCCAACCGTTTGCGGATTTCTTTGTCGACATTCGCCGGCGCGGTCGGTGCGGCGGAAGATCGCTGCAGCCAGGCACGAAGCAGCGACAACAACAGCAGGAGTCCGATAAAGCCCAGACCTGAAACATAGATTAGCGTCAGCCACGCGGGCAACTTCTCCGGCGTGGCGGCGGGTGTAGGGGTCGCGGCTTGAAAGAGAAAGAGTGCGAGCGCCATGTTACGAGTTGAGTCTGCGAAATCTAACTTCGACCTCGCCGAATGCCACGACGTCGCCTTCTGCGATCGGGCGCGCTTCACCATAAGGGATGCGCACGCCATTGATGTATGTACCGTTAGTCGAGCCGGTGTCGGCCACCAGCAACGTGCCGAGGTTATCCATTCTCACCGCGGCATGAACCTTCGAAACACTTGTGTGATTCAGATAGAGATCGTTGTCGGTGCCCCGGCCCACGTTCACGCGGCGGCCGCCGGGTACAAACGAGAGATCGAGATCGCGCGAGACTCCAGCAATCGTGACTCGCGCGCTGAACGGAATTTCCTCGGTCGCTGGTTTCCGCGGATCCCTGGCGTCCTTGCCCAGCTTCCGTTCAAGATCCTGCTGCCGCAGCTCTGCTTCAAATTCACCGAAGGTGGGATCTACGGAAATCCCCTTGGTAAAGATGTCGACCTCGGTCTCGATCTTCACCGGCGCCATGGTGCGATAACGGTTATCGTTGATGTGATCGATGGCGGCGGCCAGAATTTCCGTTTCCAAACGACGGGTGACTTCCTCAGGCGTTTCAGAGTGCGTGCCCCATTCGATCTTGAGTTTCAAATGATGCGGCGCGATTCGGCCCTGACCCTTTTCGTTCCGCACGCGCTCATCAATCATTCGATTCATGCGAGAAATGAGTTGGTCAGTGGTAAGCCCGGTCCGGGGATCGACCGTACGGCCCAACTTGCGATCAACTACATCGCCCACGCCTTCCAGGACGCGACGCATCAGCCGTTCCGGCAGGATCGTGTCGCGTCTTCGCTTAGGGGTTGGATCTTGTTCGTCAGCCATGAATCAGTTTACGAAAACTGTTAAGTCGGGGTTCGCCCTCACATTTCGTTAAGGTTGAGCGGTTTACAGCAAACGGCTTTCTCATTCTAGCCGAAGAGGCGTCATTATCGTAAGAGAAGGTGATGGCGGCTGCGATTGGAGATGCGAACTTTTTGCTTTTGCGACAGTTGCGGTCACTAAGAATTCTCGCGGGAAATCTCCAGCAGTCCAGATTTGGTGGTGCGATGAATTTGTGTTAAAAGGGGATGAGCCTTTGGTAAAGACGTTCAAGCCGATAGATTTGGTCTCTGGTAGCCCAACCGTTCGGCGAAACCGCATGATTGTGTCCTCGCTTTATCTTTTTCTCGAGAGTATTTTGCGAGGTATTAGCGGCGCCGCCACCTCCCTGACTCAAGGTTTGTCCTTGGGGTTGCTGAGTAACGTCGCGTTGGAGCGAGTTACCGAGCACCGGTACGCTACCTCGTTTTCTGCATACGCTGAGGAGGCTTACGTAAACTCCGGCTTCTTTGTGTGGGAACGAGAGGCGATTCGGCGTTATTTTCCTCCGGCTGGCCGAGTTCTTGTAGCCGCAGCTGGGGCAGGCAGAGAGATGATCGCGCTGGCCCACGCCGGCTTTGTGGTGGACGGTTTTGATTGCTGTGCCCCTCTGGTCGAGGCGGGCCGGAGTGAATTAAGGAGGCAGGGCATCGACGCCAAGTTGGAGTGCGTGCCGCCTTCTACCGTGCCTGAACCTGAAGGCCACTACGACGCTGTCCTGGTCGGCTTTTCCGGCTACATGTATATTGCAGGTCGAGACCGCAGAATTACTTTTCTTCGAGAGCTATGCCGCTACTTGAATGCGGGTGCCCCATTAATGGTCTCCTTTGCTGAGGGTTCTTCTGGAAGACGCCGCGTATGGACGGCCAGGATAGGGACCGCGATTCGCCGGCTTCGGCTAGCGCAACCCGTCGAGGAGGGAGACTGGCTCAAGACGGGATTCCAACATCACTTTGTCCGGGAGGAAATGTCTTCTGAGATGAGCGAAGCCGGAATGGACTTGGTGTATTACTCCGGGGCAACCTGTTACGGCCACGCCGTGGGACTAGTGCGGATGAAAGACTAGCAGAGTTTTTATTAGCATAGATTTCTCTGATACGAAGGTTAATCTTTGCATAGGTCAACTCTGGTGGAAATGGGCAGTACTGAAATGAGCTATGCCGATTATGTGAAAGGAATCTCATTTCGCATTTGCAAGCCAAATATGAGCCCAAGAGGGTATGGGAGGTTAGCATCCTTGTTGGGAACTTCTCCCGCTCATTTAGAGATTCTCAATACACGATTGCCTGAGGATGCCAGAGGAATGCGAGACCGGCTTGCCGATTTGTGTCAGATTCCAAGAATGTCGAGCTATGCGATCGCGGCTATGATCAACAAGGCAGTGTCTCTAATGTCAGGCGAGAGTTGCTTTCTCAATGTCGGAGTATGGAACGGCTTCACGTTTCTAGCTGGATTGGTGGGTAACTCGGAAAAGAGTTGCATTGGAGTTGATAATTTTTCTGAGTACGGGGGACCCCGCGAGGAATTCCTGGAAAGATTCAATAAGTACAAATGCGTAAATCATCATTTCCATGACATGGACTATGTAGAGTATTTTGAGAAGGTTCACAAAGAAGAGATAGGGTTCTACATATACGACGGTAACCATGGCTATAGAGATCAATTGAGAGGCTTACAGGTCGCGGAGCCATTCTTTTCAGACAAATGTGTAGTGCTTGTTGACGATACGAATTGGGACGCACCGAAACAAGCTACTCTGGATTTCATTTCAGGTAGTTCCCACAACTACGAGATTATTTTGGATAAATCTACCTCTAGAGATGGACATCCAACACTTTGGAACGGTTTGATGGTTTTTCAGCGGGTGACTGCATGAGAGGCTTGCGAACTTTTATACGACTACAGGCGAGTGAGCGTAGACTCGTATTGCGCACTCTGCTACTGGTAGCGGCCATTCGGGTTGCACTATGGGTTCTCCCGTTCCAACGATTGCAGCGGGTCCTTAAATCCTGGAACTCATGGGAACGCCCACCGATCTTACTACCCAACGATATCCCGGTAGGGCGCCTGGTATGGGCCGTTCGCGCTGCGAGCCGGCGCATTCCGGCTGCGTCATGTTTGACGCAATCACTGGCCTTGCATTACCTGCTTACTCATATGGGCCACCGTTCGGAAGTTCGCATCGGAGTCACAAAGGACACGGCAGGCAGCTTCGGAGCTCATGCATGGGTGGAATGCGCGGGACAGCCACTGCTTAGCGATCCGGCGGAAGTACAGCGATACGTGCAACTCCTGACTGTGGAGGGCAAGCCTGCTTGAGTTTCGCCGTCTCCGAAGAAGAGCTTCAGCTGTTACGCAGGTCTGAACCTGCGTCGTACGACTATGCTCTCTACGGTTTCCGCATTCGCAGTGACATTAAGTTAACCCTGGATGACGTTCCGGTCGAAGGTGCCGCGGATGTGGAACTGTTCGAGGGTAGCCGACTGCAATTTACCAGCATCGCTGCGCAAATTGAGCTGAACCATTCCGATTGGATTCATCATCACGAGCTTGCGGATGGTCGAAGCTTCATTCGGTATGAGGGGCTGTTTGAGTTTGTGGTAGAGCCCTTGGGAAATCGAATCTTCTATAGGTTTCTAACTACTGTCTCAATGGAGTCATTTCAAACCTATGTTCTCGGCCGGGTGTTCTCCTTTGCGCTGGTCAAGATGGGGTACGAACCTCTTCATGCGGCCACAGTGGTAGTTGACGATCGAGCAGTAGCGTTTCTCGGTGCGAGCACTTTTGGCAAATCAAGTCTGGCAACGTGTTTTGTTGCGTCGGGATTTCCGCTGCTTACCGACGATACTCTTCGGCTTGAAGAACGAGATGGGCATTTTGTGGCTTTTCCCGGCCCGCCGCGCTTAAGGCTACTCCCGAAAATTGCCCGGCTGTATTTAGGCGGCACCTCAAATGGCGTGGTCATGAACCCGCGCGAAAAAGACGCGAGAGCTCCGAAACTGATATTTTGTTTGTCTAGTACGCAGAGTTACGCGCGGGTTGCGCCGCTCGGCGCGATTTATGTGGTGACGGCGCCACGAAAGGTTCACCGGAAGCAGAGGATCGCGATTAGTTCCCTGACTCCATTGCAGGCACTAATGAATGTGGTTAGTTTTACTCATAACGATGGCTTAACGGGTTCAGATCGGTTAACGCGACAGCTCGATGCTGCTCGACACTTGATTGAGTTAGTAACGATCCGATCGCTATCTTATCCCAGAATCCTGGCATCCCTGGACGAAGTAAAAGATGCCGTACTCGAGGATCTTAAACATTATGGTACTAGAGTTTGATTCCACTATTTCTATCTCACCGGACGTCATGATCAGAAAAGTTGGCGAAGAGTGTGTTTTGCTGGACTTAAAGACGGAGCGGTACCTTGGGCTTGACGAAGTCTCTGCGCGCTTCTGGGATCTCCTTACCAACGGCGGATCTATCCGATCCGCTTATGAGACGTTGCTTATGGAGTTTGAAGTGACTCCAGAGCGCCTTCGCAGCGACCTTGACGACTTTGTCCAGGAACTAATTCAGCTTGGTTTAATCGTGCAGAGTCAACCATGAGCGGTTTCGCTGGGGTCTTCCACCTTGATGGCGCACCCGTCGAACCTGCGTGGCTCGAGGTCATGGCGGATTTTCTGGCTTTCCGTGGACCTGATGCTTCGCAAGTATGGGTTTCCGGTAGTGCCGGGCTCTGTCACACACTGCTCCGCACCTCCGCCGAAACCGATGGACGTTCGCAGATCACTAGTCTCGATGCCGATGTCTGGATCGCCGGCGATGTGCGCATCGACGACCGCGAAACTCTCTTTGCCAAGCTCGCCGTTCCAAACGAAATCTTAAAAAGTGCTTGCAGCGCCGAACTCGTGCTCCATGCTTACGCGAAATGGGGAGAAGATTGCGTCGAGCATCTGCTGGGTGATTTTTCGTTTGTAATCTGGGATGCTCGGCAGAAACAGGTTTTCGCTGCTCGGGATCAGTTGGGCATCAAGCCATTGATATTCGCGCAGGTGGGACCGTGCCTGCTAGTCAGCAATACGCTTGATTGCATCCGCCAGATCCCGATCGTGCCCGATGAGCTGAACGAAAGAGCCATCGGCGATTTGCTGATCGCGGGAGGGAACCGCAATCCGGCCACAACGTTCTTTGCGGAAATTCGGAGGCTTCCCGCTGCCCATAAGCTCATTGCGGGAGCAGATCGAATCAGGACTGAACGGTATTGGACCCCGCCGATCGATGAGCCTCTCTACTATCATTCCACTGGAGATTATGTTGACCACTTCCATGAACTGCTGCGCGCGGCAGTTCGCGATCGCTTACCGGATGGTCCGCTGGGGATTTTTATGAGCGGCGGCCTTGATTCACCCGCCGTCGCCGCTACCGCAGTGCGACTCGGAGCCAGGCCGACCGCTTTCACGTCCGTTTACGACCGCCTTATTCCTGACGAGGAGCGGTACTACTCGGGTTTGGTGGCAACCTACCTGGGAATTCCCATCCGCTACAACGTAAGAGATGACGAACCCTGGGGATGGGATCCAGATTCGGCCCCGATTCATACCGCCGAGCCAACTCTTGATCCGCTCGGACTTGTTTCATCTCAACAGTATTACTTCCAGATATCCGAACACGCACGGATCTTCTTTTTTGGTAACGGTCCGGATGTTGCTTTACAATACGAATGGCGGTCTCATCTAAACTATCTAAAGCGCCAGCGAAGGTGGGGTCGGCTGAGTAAAGATCTCGCCTTGCACTTCAAAGCTTTCAAACGCGTTCCTCTGCTTCCGACCTTGCCGCGGATGTGGCGCGAAAGGACGAGCAATCAACCCGACTGGTATGATGAAACGATCCCTCCCTGGCTGAACCCGGAATTCGAAGCGCGACTAAGGCTCACGGAAAGGTGGACAGCATCTAAGCGGGAAGCCTTGTCGCCAAATCCGATCAGGCCGAAATCTTATGCTTCGTTCACTGGTGATTTCCCGATATGCGGTGGAGGAAATGATGGTTATGCAAGGGCGGAGATCGATGAACGCCATCCGCTTGGTGATCTACGTCTCGTCCGCTTCCTATTGGCGGTGCCGGCAATCCCGTGGTGCCGGGAGAAGTACTTGATCCGTAAGGCTCTCGCAGGGATCCTTCCGGAAGGGGTTCGTCGGCGTCCCAAGGCGCCACTCGCGGGATTTCCCGATCATGAGCGCGCTCGTTGCGCGCGCGCGCCTGAGTTACCGTCATTGCCGGCCCTCAAACGTTATGTTGATATTAGGAAGCTCCCCGCATGGCCGGGGCAGACTCGCGAGGAGTTTGATTGTAGCCGGAGAGTATTGAGCTTGCATTATTGGTTACTTGGGTTATAATCCGATGCCACAATCTTGCTTGCGCGGAGGAATTACGTGAACTCAATGGATGACCAACAGTTTCTAGATGACAGGCAGCGCTCAGGCGTAGGCAAGAAGACTTATCGCAAACCCAGCGTGCAGGCGTACGGAACTCTCTCGCAGATAACGCAAGGCTCGAACCTGGTGGCCGGACCCCTCGACTCTGGTGCAACGCCAGGAAGCCCTCCAGGTTTACAGTCAAACAATCGCACCTGACAGAGACTGCGGGGTTGTTGTACGTCGGATTACTACTCGTCCCCACTTTCCCGAACCGGAGCGTGGCGCGGAGGTTTGTAGGTGGCGGTGGATTCGTGGCTAACCGAGGTAGTCTCTCACGCGTAGTGATCACGCTCATGACTATCAGCCGTACTTCGAAGCGTTTGATCGGCCTGTTGAGAACGAATCGCTGGCCGATCCTGTCATCGAAGCTCGCTTATCAAACTTCCAGTCGGCATATGGGCCCTTCCGATCAACATAATGCAGGAATACCTGAGCTTGGTAAGCGCCTTCAAATACCGTACGCCAGTGCGCGCATTCCGTGCCCCGGTAAATTAGTCCGTCACCTGGCTTCAAGTTGACTGAGGAGGAGCGGTGCGGACCCTCAATCCAAATCGGCCAGGGTTTCTCCGCTTCAAATCCAAGACAAAGTGTGACGCTGATCTCGCAAGAGGGGCGATCAGTGTGCTTCGCGAGCGTGTCTCCATTCTTATACACTCGGAAATACGAGTAGGTGGGAAACAGCGCCAATCCGGATGCCCGTTCTATTTTGGGCAGAAGATCGACTAGCAGACCATCCATCATGAAATCGCCATAGGAGCAGGGCGTACCCGGTACTTGCTCATCGCCAGGGCGAATAGCCGCAAGGAGGTCTGAAACTTTTCTCGCATAATTATAGAGCTTAGTAAGCGAAGGTTGTTGTAGCAATGAAGGTAATACGACGTACCGGTCGCGCTCGAAAATCTCAGCCGTGTCTATCATCCACCCACCTCTTCTGTGTCAGCTCTTTCGGCGAGCGAGCGTCCGCGGTTTGGTATCCCCTAATTTCACAGGCGTATAAGCTTTCCCCAAAAAATCTTTCTGGGATTCCGCTCCAGCGGACGAATGATAATAACCCAGCAGTTCACTGCTGGGGCAATGAGCAGAGAGACATGTAGTCCATGAAGCGGACGGTTGAAGTGATCTCCCTTGGATAGCTGCTCTTTTTCAGTCGTCCTCTTCACGGACTGGGTCTCACATTTCGCTGAATACCCCAACGATAAATCGCTGGGCTATTTTCACAATGGTGCGCTAACGCGGACTGGGCGCTCAGCACTTTTTGTGCAAAGCCAGGCGTATAGAGTACCAACTTTAGTTGGACCCTTCATTGCTGCGGAAAAGCCCGACTGAAGTCGGTACTCTGAACACCGCTAATCAAAGTAAGGCACCACGTCGCGGTTTCTGGTCCCTGCGCAAAACGTCGGCGCTACAAAATAGGCAGCCTGCCAATGGCGAAGGGCTCTGTTGCTGCATGATATCATCGGCGTCATCCATGATTCACCTTACAAGAGCCGGGCTGGCTGGCGCTGGGGATGTCGTCGAACTTGCGCATCAGTTTGAACAGTCGCATGCTTTCTGTCTACCACGTCTACTCGACCCTGAACTGATCCGGACGATCTCCGCGCGACTTGAAACCTGCGAGTGGGTAACGCGAGAGGACGGAACGATCGCCAAAGAAGCTGCGCCGAGCGACGTTGCGCCAGCGAACATTCTCAACTTTGTGGCAAACACTTCCGAGTTTCTGGATCTGATGCGTCGGGTTACGGATTGCCATACGATCAGTTGGTTCGGAGGAAGGATCTACCGGATGACGGCAGGCGCGGATCACTTCGACTCCTGGCACGCTGATATCGGAACCACTCATCGCGATCGCCTCGTGGGGATGAGCATCAATCTCAGCCCTCGTCCTTATCAGGGGGGCGCCTTCCGGTTACGCGAAGAGGCGAGCGGTGAGATTCTCTGTGAACTTTCCAATACCGGACCGGGTGATGCGATTTGCTTTCGCATCTCTTCAAATCTGAAGCACATGGTAACGCCGCTGGTCGGAAAGGAACCGAAGACAGCTTTTGCAGGCTGGTTCCGGTCTGGTGATCGCGACTTCTACTCTGCGCTCAAGCTAGCGCCTTTTGAACAGTGATGCGGGAGTCAAGCCAACGAACAGGTTTAGAAATGAAGGTCGAAAAGTTTCTGGTCCGTGCCGAAACAATCCCCATAGTTGACTGGCGATCTGATTGGGGAAACCTAACAACCGATCCACTGTGTGAATGACTGAAGAGAGTTATATACTGCATTCAGGTGTTGAAAGTAACGCTGTAAAGAGGCTCAGATGGCTAAAGAGGCATCGCAGAAAATTCCAACTTTCGAGGAAGGCCAGGCCATCGTTTTCGATCGGGTAATCTCACCGCTCAGCCGGGACGCATTTCTCTCCGAATTCTGGGACAAGTCGTTCCTGCGGCTGGTTGGATACAGAGGCAAATTCGCCTCTCTGTTTTCCTGGGATGAGTTGAATGCCATTCTCAAACAGCATCGGCTACCACCCTCACAGCTGAAGCTGTTCCGTGATGGTAAACGAATCGACTCGCGACTCTATATGGCCGCAAACAAGGGGCGACGGCGATTGAATCCGGGCGCTTTGATCAACCATCTCTCCGAGGGCGCGACACTGATTCTGGACAACATCGACGAATTATCGCCTGCCGTTGGCGAACTTGCCGAAGCATTCGAAGAGATCCTGCGAAGCCGTACCCTTGTCAACCTCTATGCCGGCTGGCGTACTCAGAAAGGTTACGATTTGCATTGGGATGACCATGACACGGCGATTCTACAGGTCTCCGGGCGTAAACATTGGAAGGTTTATCCTCCGACCCGCCTTCATCCAATGAACGATGACGTGGAAGCGCCGCCTACGCCGGCTGGAGAACCGGCTTGGGAGGGCATCGTGGAGGATGGCGACATGCTTTTTTTGCCGCGAGGTTGGTGGCATGTGGCATTCCCACTTGATGAGCCCAGCCTTCATCTGACGGTAACCATCATACCCGCGGACGGCACGGACTTTCTCCGTTGGATAATAGAGCGACTGAAATCCTTTCCCGAAGTAAGAATGAATGTGCCTCACTTGGCGGCCGATACTGATCGAAAGGAATACGTTTCAAAGCTGCGTCAACGGCTGAACGAGGTTTGGGACGACGATGCCTTGGAAACATTCATCGCTGAGTGGGAGAGTAACATTCCATTGCCGCCCAGGATTGGCCTGCCATTCGCGCCGGTGAAGAATAGATCGACAATCACGCTGGAGACCAGAGTCCGGCTTGCGTCCAGTCGTCGATTGGCGTTCTCCGGCGCAGCCGCGGACGGGACCACATCCTTCGTTGCCGGTGGAATTCGCGGTGAATGTTCCACCGAACTCGTTCCCGCTCTAGCGGAATTACGAGGTACGGCGAGTTGCTCTGTCGAAGAGTTATGCTCCCACCTCCCAGATCAAGGCTCGACGCCGCAGTTAATTATTCTGCTCACAGCCCTCGTGATGAGAGGAGTGCTGCAAATAGAGCACCGAGAGACATGATAGCGGCGAGTAAAAACTTAATTACTACCACGCTGTGGAAAACCCTCAACCACAACACGACGATAGAATTCTTCCAGCGCCCGCACGGAGCGGTTATCGGAATAGAGTCTCGGATAGCCGTTCACGATACGGCTGATGATGCCTTGCCTCCACCGCCGATCCAAACCGAGCCGCACGGCGAGGTCTACGTAGTCTGCACTGTCCTTCGCGATCGTTTCGGTCACACCCAGTTGATTGAGAATCGCATGAGAATGTCGAGCGCGCATGAGTTCGCCGGGTAGAGTCACGACCGGCAGACCACAAGCTACCGCTTCGAAAGTAGTCACGCCGCCCGACCAAGAGACTGTGTCCAGAAACGCATCGCCCAGGCGATGAAGATTCCAAAAGTTGAGCAAGTCCATCTCGGGCATCCACACGCAATGATCGGCTGCCTGCAACCCTTCCGCCGCGAAGGCGCAAGTCATTCTGTTTTTGAAATCGTGCTCAACTACCTCATTCGTTGCCAGGAACACAAACTGTGAATTGGGTACACGTCTGGCGATCTGCGCGATTAGCCGGTCCTGCTCCGGCAGATACTTGAATACTGACTGGCACGAAAGATAAACGAGGGCATCCTCGCGCAGGCCAAAGTCCGCACGAGTTTTGGTCAGCAACACGCTGGGAATCACAGGCTTTGGAAAACATACGCCGACCCCGGGCAATTTCACCAGTGCTTCCGAATAATGATCCTGAGCATCATGCGGCTCCATCAACTCACTCGAGAGAAAGTAGTCCATCGTCGGCATTCCGGAAGTTAGCGGTGTGTCCCATGCCACGCACTGGATGGGAGCCAATCGCAGAGCCGACAGTTGGGCCATCCGCGGATGGATACCAAAGTCGAGATAGACCAATACATGCAACTGGTCCTCACGGATGGCTTGGGTGATCGCCGGCACTTCACCCGAGAGCTGTCGGAACGAAATATCCAATCTACGGATTTGCTCCGCGGTACCAGCTGCACGATCGGCGTGGTAAGCAAAAATCTCAAAGTGCTTAGGATCGTGCTCGCGAATCCAACCACCAAACAACTTCTCGGCGCTCGTTCCGAAAAATCGCCCAGACTGAGAGGACAGATACCCGATTCGGATCTTTCCTTCGACCGGTAGCCTGGGAGCAGGCTGCGCCAATTCGGGAAAGCTTGACTGCATGATCCTGTGTACCCAGCCGCTATATAGAGTCTGCAACTCCAGATCATTTTGTCCCTGATACGGTAAGTATTTGTTGCTGCTTTTCCCGATCGCCTCAAGCGCTCGTTGACTGTCGCGAGGTGAGTCCAACCGCACCTCTCGAATCAACCGGTGCAATCCTTCAGTGAACCTGGTTCGGCAAAATTCAATCTGGTCGCGTGTACTGTAGAAAACTGGCAGCAGCAGCTCTTCGCGTAAGCGAAAGATCAGCTCATCCGGAAACAGCCGCGCTGCCTCGCGTGCCGCGGCGATTGCCTCTTCCGTGCGATTGCATTTTTCCAGCCGCTCAATGTAGTACTCGTGCAGCGAGGCAGATGGATCACAGCGATCGAGTCCCTTGCGCAGAATGTCCAGCGCTTCATACAACTGGCCCAACTGCTTGCAGCAACGGGCCGCGGCGATATATCTATTTGGATCGCGATCATTCTCCCGAACGGACGCGCGCGCCTCTGCTAGCCTCCGTTCTCGTCGCTCGAGAGCCTGCCGATCGGCCTCTGCGGTCCGGCGGCGGAAGATGTCTTCCATCACGTCTGTTGGTTCTGGTTTTGGGACAATCACCTTAGAATGTGTAACTAAACTGTGAATCCTGCCTTCATTTGAAGCTGGATCGGCGATGCGCGTCATGATATCGGATGGCGAAGCCCCAAAGTCGGAGATCGCGAATGCAAACTGGATAATTTGTGATTCGCTGGCGTAAGCCAGTCAAGGAATTCCACCTGCCTTTAACAACACTCATCGCTCTTAAGTATCCACGTCCACCCGTACTTGAACATAAGCCGGAGGGGCCGGAAAAAATAATATAACCAATGAAGTGGCAACGGTAATTTAAGCGCCTCGTACTCAGCCTCTGTTGGTTCAAGGAAGACGCCGAATAAGAATCGGACTCGATGTCCGGTGCGCTCAAATGCGCGACGGCTGAAAGACGCAGACTCCCTGGCGGATGCAGGAGTCAAAATCTCATCATAGAGTCGGTGACGAACGGTCTCGATCAGCTCTCGATCATTTTGGTCGCTGCTAATGTGCTCACGGGCCGCGCTCGGGAGAGAGATGCCCAGCAACTCCGAGGCTAACAGCAAACCAAGCACGACCATTCGGGAGCTGTCGGTGTGTCGGGCTTCGCTAAATACTTTTGTCCAATCAATGCCCGTCTCGACTTGAACCAGCCTGGCGATGTCGCAAAGCCAGCCCAGACGTTCCCAAAGATGTTTCGTACCGTGCGCGCAGAGAAATAGCAGCAAGTGCTCTGGTGAGAGTGTTGATACAGGCGTGCCCGCCATGGAGACATGGCGAAGACATCCCCAAATTTCACCTTCATCAAAGAATCTCGGGAAGTAACCGGGAAGGAGTCGCCAATGCAGATCCACGAAAAGGAGGTCGTCTTGATCAGTGATTTTGCGGGAGAGGGTTACTTGACAATCCCGGCGTCGAAGGCAAGCCTCATCAGCATTCGAAGGCACGACGGATTGCATGTAGTAGCCAGCGGCTTCCAGTGCTCGTTTGGCGCGCAAGACATCTTCGGGGCGTACAAGGAGATCCAAGTCCGAGGAACTTCTCAGGGCAGTATCCCCATATAGAGTGTATCGGAGAGCGGGACCTTTCAGGGAGACTACCTGAATCTGGTGACCTTCAAATAATTTGAGGAGTCGCGACAACTCCGCGCTCAAGGTCAGGTCAAACCGCGCGGCTTCCAGGGCGCGTCCCTGGAAATAATCAAGAATGTCTGCCGGGATGTCATTCCTCTCGCGAATAGCTTGGCAAAATAGAGCCACCACCGCGTGTCGGTCGGCAAGCTGCGTCAATTTACGCCAGTCCAGACCGACCGCATTTGGCTGCGGAGTTTCTGGATCGAAAAAGCGTCGCACACAGGCAAGCAGGAATGGGAATTCTTGTGTCACGGAGTGCGCTTTGGATCTTTTTCGCTATTTGAGCGGCGTCGACCTTTGTGCGTGGCCTGGTAATAAAGGACGAGCGGGTTGCGTCGATCACTCGACCACGCTCACCCCGCTCACTCTTGGGACGCATTCATGATTGAACTCCGCCTTAGCTCGTCGCCTGGAAAATCGCATAATACCTGCGGCCCGGTGATTGTACTACTTTCTCTTTTTCTTAAGTGCTCTATACTATGGATTCACAATGCTGACTAACTAAACGGAAGCGATTGAAACGAATTGTGGCTTGCCGACGGTAGCATTGACAGTCGGAGTCAACTGCCACCAACAAAAATCACTATAAATCAGTGGATTCTTTATGCGACAGTTCGAAGAGCTTGGCGTGCTGGTAGAAAGCCGTTGGCGAGCTCAAAACTATAACGAGGACTTGTTTCCGGAGATTGCGTCGCAGACCCTTGCTGAGTCGGACTTAACGGGACAGGTTGACCCATGGGAAATTATTCGCTGGGTTCACACTACCGCGGAACTGCCGCGCCAACAGGATCGCAAGGCGAATTTTGGTAATCCGCCAATCACTCTCTTCAATGGACCAAGATTTTATGTAGATGTCTATTTCTGGCTGGACGGCACGACCACCATACACCAGCATGCTTTCTCCGGCGCCTTTCAAGTATTGCTGGGCAGCAGTGTTCATAGTCATTATCGCTTTGAGAAGGATCGCGAAATCAACCCCTATTTTTTGACCGGCGAAGTTCTGCTCCAGGACGTATCCCTGCTGCAGAAGGGCGACATCAGAGAGATCCGTCCGGGCCCTGGATTTATTCATTCTCTCTTTCATTTGGAAAGACCGTCAGCCACAATTACCGTCAGAAGCGATCACTCACCACACGATGCCATCCAGTATTCTTACTTGAAGCCATACCTCGCATTCGATCCATTCTTTGAAGAGGATTCGCTGACCAAGAAAGTTCAGACGGTCTCGCTCTTGTTAAGCATGAAGCATCCTGAGGCGGATCGCTTTATCGGTGACCTGATTGACGCCTCCGATTTTCAGACCACCTTTGCCATCCTTGACACCGCATTTGGCTTTCTCGCTAATAATGACCTGGAGGGCCTCTTTCAACTGTCAAAAAGCAGGGACAGGCTCGAGGCCATGATGGATCGTGCACGACGAAAACACGGCGCACTGACGGACTTGCTGCCTCCGGTTTTTGAAGAGAGGCAGCGGCAAAATGATATTGCGAAGCGCCGCGGCATGATCGAAGGCAAAGACCATCGGTTTTTCCTCGCTCTGTTGCTCAACGTGCCGGAACGAACCATGGTGCTCGACCTGATCAGGCAGAAGTTTTCGGAAGCTGATCCCGTGGACCTAGCTGTTGGATGGATCAAGGAAATGGCAGCAATCAGGATCTTCGGCTCGCCAGAGCCTAATGTTCTTGGCATTAGGGATTTCGAAACAGGCGACCTTACCCTCTTTGAAGGGCTCCTCAGGGGTTTGTCTCTCGAAGAAACAAAGGTGCTAGCCGCCAGTAAGTCATCATTCCCGCAAAACCACCGATTGCCAATTGAGGACTTGATTGGACGCATTAAAACTCTACCACTATTCAAGGCGATATTTACAAGCGAATGACAATCCGATCAGTCTTATGACCCCAGGCCCAAAGATCCTAACCGCAAAGGTGCGCAAAGTGCTGGCGCAGCTACCGTACTTGCCTAGAACCCTGGGACTAATGTGGCGCGTAGCGAGGCCCTGGACCATTACCTGGATCGTTCTCCTCGTGGTCGAGGGGCTTCTTCCTGCGGCGACTGTGTATTTGACCAAGCTGGTTGTTGACGGTTTGGTACAGGCGCTCAAGAGTGGTGGGTCCTGGCATGACGTTCGGGCTGTTCTGGTCTTGGTGGCGGTCCTCGCCGGCTTCATGCTGTTGCTTGAAGTCGTCCACAGCGCGATTGGCTGGATTCGATCGGTTCAGGCTGAACTCCTAAAAGACCATATCAGCGGGCTGATTCATGAGAAGTCCGCGTCGATGGACCTGGCCTTTTACGAGTTTCCCGATTACTACGATCATCTTCATCGGGCCCGCTCTGAGGCGACTTACCGGCCGATAGCTTTGCTCGACAACCTCGGGAGCTTGTTTCAGAATTCAATTACGATCATCGCCATGGGCGCGATTCTGATCCCGCTTGGCCCATGGCTGTCCGTAGCGCTGCTTCTTAGCACCTTGCCTGCTTTCTTTGTCGTAGTCCGGTATGCCGTGGCCGAATATCGGTGGCGCGTGCGTACCACCGAGGACGAGCGGCGGACCGCATATTACGACTGGATGTTGACAGGAGCCGAACCTGCACCAGAGTTACGACTCTTTGGGCTGGGAAACTATTTTCGGTCTGCCTATCAGGATCTGCGTCACAGGCTCCGCGACGAGCGACTGAGTTTGGCGCGGCGGCAGAGTCTTGGGGAACTGGCCGCCGGGATCATTGCGTTGCTCATAACGGGAGCGGCTTTGGTCTGGATGCTTTGGAAAGCGATGCACGGTCTGATCACACTGGGTGACCTGGCGCTCATCTATGCGGCGTTCAATCAGGGGCAACGATTGATGCGGACCCTTTTGGAGAGCGTGGGCCAACTCTATGCCAATAGCCTGTTTCTGGGGAACCTGTTTGAGTTCCTCGCGCTTGAGCCCCTGGTCATGGAGCCATCACCGGCCGAGGCCAGGACTGCGCCCGGCTTGTCTGAGGAGATCGATTTCAAGCAGGTTTCTTTCCGCTATCCGGAAAGCCAACGCAAGGCGCTTGATGGATTCAGTCTGAACATTCCTGCCGGAAAGATCGTCGCCATTGTCGGGCCAAATGGCGCAGGCAAGAGCACTCTGATAAAGCTGTTGTGCCGTTTTTATGATCCGGAAAGCGGCAGTATAGAAATTGACGGCATTAATCTCAGGCAGATTCCAACTCAGCAGCTGCGGCGTCTGGCGACCGTGCTCTTCCAACAACCGTTCCACTACAACGTTACCGTCCGCGAGAATATTACTTATGGCGATCTCGATCGCGAACCGAATATGGCTGAGATCCAAGCGGCGGTCGAAGCGGCCGGCGCGGAAGAAATCGTCTCGCGCCTTCCTCAGGGCTATGGCAGTTTACTCGGCCGATGGTTTGCCGGCGGCACTGAACTCAGCGTGGGGGAATGGCAACGCATTGCGCTGGCTCGCGCTTTTCTGCGGAATGCTCCGGTGATCATCCTGGATGAACCTACCAGCGCCCTCGATCCCTGGGCCGAAGCAGATTGGCTCGAGCGATTTCGCAAACTGGCGGTTGGTCGGACCGCAATCGTGATTACGCATCGCTTCACTACCGCTATGCATGCCGATGTAATTCACGTGATGGAATCCGGGCGGATTGTGGAATCCGGTGCCCATGAGGATCTGCTGTTACAGAATGGCCGCTACTGCGAATCATGGAAGCGGCAGATGAACGCGAGGGGAAGTGTCGCTGAATACAGCGCACCATAACGGACACGAATCTCCGGCTAAGCTGCTTGCCATCTTCTAAGCGACGTTCACTCTCTGACCGTGAGCTTCGTAAAGAATTATTCCCGCGGCCACGGCTACGTTGAGACTCTCTACCGATCCTGCCATGGGAATTCTTACCGCTTCGTCGGCGGCGGCGATCTCATCCGGTGAGAGGCCGGTCGATTCGGTGCCGACGATTAGGGCGCGCGGCCCGCGCCAATCAATCTCGGTGTAAGACTTTGAGCCGGCGGCGGCTGCGCAGACAGTTCGCACGCCCCGTTCTATGCACCATGCGATTACTTCCGCGAAACTTGCTCCCATCCAAATGGGTAGACGAAAGGCCGAGCCCATCGCCCCGCGAAGGGCTTTTGGTGAAAGCGGATCGGACGTGTTGGCAGTAGCAATCGCGCCTGTCGCGCCTGCAGCTTCCGCCGTCCGCAGGATCGCTCCGACATTAACGGGATTGTTGATCCCGTGCAGGATAACCAGCAATGGCGACGCTGGTTGTATCGCGTTAAAGCTGGCTTCGTCGCTCGCGGGGCGCGTTGCGATCAAGACGATCCCCTGTGGGGTCTTCGTGTAAGAAATCGACTCGAGCAATTTCTCGCTGACTGATGCGACCGTACTTCCCGCGGCTCTCGAGATTTCAATCAGTGAGGCCGCTCTCTCTTTGCGCATGATCTCTTCTGAGTAGATAACCGCTTCGATCTCCAGACCCGAAGTGAATGCTTCTTCCGCCAGGCGCAAGCCTTCAACAAAGATCGATTCGTCGGCCTTGCCGTCACGCACGGCACGAGCACGGCGAAGCAGGGAATTGTCGCGACTGGTGATCTTCATTTCCAAATTTCGATTTCCAATTGCCGATTTTCAGTAGACAACGACATAGACCAAGAAACCAAGTCCTAATTCGGCAATTGGAAATCGGCAATCGGCAATGAAACCTCCGCCCAGATCGGCCAATGATCGGAAACATTAAGAGGCTTTACCACACCCCAGCGTTGTACTTCGAAGCCGTTTACAAAAATCCAGTCGGCATGAAAACGCAGCCCAGCGCCTCTCCATGTGGGCGTGCCGGTCGGAAACGGCGTGGAGTAGTTGCGGGACTCCATCAATCGTCTGATCTCAATTGCTTTCTCTTTTGAGAGCGTGTTGAAGTCACCCATGATGACGCGCGGTCCACGAAACTGTTCGGCCTGCTCCAACAAAGCCTCGATCTGTTGATGTTGATTGTCGATCGGCCCGTGCGGATCGACATGGACATTAAATATCCGAACCGGCTGGCCCATCAACTCAATCGTAGCACCCATCGCCAGGCGCGGTCGCCAGGCGCATTTATGCCAGGGCAGATCAATCCTTTCTATATCGCGGAGCGGCAGCCGGCTGAGCAAGGCAACTCCGGTATCACCGGGATCGTTCAGACCGATTTGTTCTTCAAAATTCAACCACCACTCGCGTTGCTCGGGCTTGATACCGCGCGGGATTCCAGCGCCGACGTGGACATAGGAGACACCCAGTTCATCGGCCAGCTGGGCGGCCACGTGCTGACCCCCGGCGCGGCCTGTTTCTTTGTCGGCTTCCTGCAATGCCAGAATGTCGGGCCGAGGCAGCAGACTGTTGTCAGAAAATGCTCGGGCCGCGGTCTTGAGATTTTGCGCCACAGCAGCTACGCGCGGGCGCGGTGGATTGATTCCGATCTTACGCCACAATCCTGACGAGATGAGATGGCTACCGACTCCATAGCGTATATTGTATGAAGCCAGAACCAAACTCGATCGATCGCGCTCATGCGTCGTGGATTCTCGATCGCCGATTTCAATTCCTTTGTCCGGCTGAGTTGAAACATTCGGGAACGGTGCAGAGATAGCCACGCGAAATGATTACGCGAAATTCGTTGGATTTGCAAAATGATTTGGGTCAGGGCTCGCACGTAAGCAAGGGCCCGCTATCCAATAAAGCCTCAAGGACATGCCCAGAAATATAATCGCCGCTGTGGATGATCTCTTTTTCGCCTCAAAGATTCGCGGCACAGCGGAAGAGCTAAGCGTAACGGTCAGGTTTGCGCGCAGTGTCGACGATGTGCTTGAGGCAGCGCGTCGTGAGAGTCCGACGCTGATTATCTGCGATCTTCATTCGCATAAGGTCGATCCGATGGGACTCGCAAAGCAATTGAAAGGAGACGAACAACTGCGGTCAATTCCGTTGCTGGGTTTCTTTTCGCACGTGCAAATCGAACTTCAGCGCCAAGCTGAAACAGCAGGCTTTGATCAAGTAATGCCGCGTTCAGCCTTCTCGAAATATCTCGGCGATATTCTCTCGGGAAATAAATGAGTCTTAGCTGACGGGTTGAGGTGCGACTACTTCGTGAATCGGACGCACTTCGTCGATCAATTGTTGGTATTGTTCCAGAGTTAGCGCCTGGGCGCCGTCGGATAGAGCCTTCTCAGGTTGATCGTGAACTTCTACGATCAGCCCATCGGCCCCGACGGCCACGCCGGCGCAAGCGAGCGGAATAACCATGTAGTTCTTGCCCGTACCGTGCGATGGATCCACGACGACTGGCAAATGCGAGACACGCCGGACCGCGGGAATCGAAGCGAGGTCGAGCGTGTTGCGCGTGTGCTGCGCAAAGGTTCGCACGCCACGCTCGCAAAGAACGACGTTATAGTTGCCTTCGGACATGATGTACTCGGCGGCCAGCAGCCATTCATCCAGGGTTGCTGACAATCCGCGCTTGAGTAAGACCGGCAACGACGATTTGCCGACGCGTCGCAGTAAAGAAAAGTTTTGCATGTTGCGCGCGCCAATCTGGATCATGTCACCGTAGCGTTCGACAAGATCGACACTAGCTTCATCAAGTGCTTCGGTCACAATCTTCAAGCCGTAAACCTCGCGAACCTCGGCGAGGATCTTCAGGCCTTCTTCACCCAGACCCTGGAAAGCGTACGGAGATGTTCGTGGCTTGAACGCTCCACCGCGGAAGAACCGGGCGCCACTGCGTCGCACGGCTTCGGCCACAGCGAACGCTTGCGCGCGACTTTCTACCGCGCACGGTCCGGCGATGATCGCCAGCTCGTCTCCTCCGATGGTCGCGTCGCCCACGCGAACGATGGTTTTCTCAGGCCGCAGATCAAGCGAGATCAGTTTATAAGGCTTGCTGACGCGAATCGCCTCGGCGACACCCGGCAGGTTTTCAAAACGCGTCGGGTCGACCGCGCCCTGGTTACCGGTAATACCAATGGCCGTGCGGGTCGCGCCCGGCATCGAGTGCGGTTTTAGTCCGAGTTCCGTGATGACGTCACAGACATACGCAATCTGCGCATCGGTGGCGTCGGCTTTCATTACAATTAACATGGCTACTTAATTCCTGGCGGCTAGAGCTTTCGATAGACCTCTCGCCGATGCCTGACATAATAAACCGTCACCAGCTTAGCATGTCGGTCCACTCCATAAATCACCGCGATAGTCTCCCACTCGGATTCGATATAGATCTTCGCCGCTTTCTAATTTGACGGTTTGGCTCGGAAACGGTTCGTTGGCAAGTCCGTCAATCTGCTTCATCGCGCGCACAATTGTCGACTTGGGAAGTGAACGCAGATCCCTTTCAACCGAGGGCTTAAGGACAACCTTATAGGAGGCCATCTTTTTTCAGGCGCCGTTTCAATTCCTTAAGACTGATCGTTTTCTCATCGCGCCGTTCAGCTACTACAGCCAGATCGTGCAGATCCGCCATCAATCTCTGGTATTGCTGGAGAGAGAGAAGCACCCCGGTCTTTCGACCCTTTGAATCGACAACGTACTGTTCACGGATAGCCATATTAGGTACTTTACCTAACTTTTGCGTTTTCTAGAAACCCGAACGCCCCTAAAGACTACATCCGCTCCGGCACCGTGATTCCCAATCTTGCCAGCGCCGAGGTCAATTGCTGTCGAGTGTAATCAGCCACGGCAATCAAGACAGCACGCTTGATGGCGTCCTCTTCGGCAATGATTCGATGACGGTGGTAGAAAAGATTAAACGCTCGGGCCAGGTTGAAAGTGTATTTCGCCAGGAATGCTGGTTCGGCGCTGATGGCCGCCTGGGCATTCGCGTCTTCAAGCCGCCCGGCAAGCATAAAGAGAGACCAAATCTCATCACCGGCCGTATCATTCAGAACGGTTGCTATGGCTTGGTTCTGATCGTGAGCGACTAAGATATGCAAAGCGACCCGGTCGCTACCGCTCTGAGTACTGACCTCATGCTCATCAAGCTTCCGAAAGATTGAATTCGCTCGGACGGCCGCATATTGGCAGTACGGACCAGTCTCGCCTTCGAATGACAAAGCCTCTTTGAAGTCGAAAGCAATAACCGAATTGCGCGTGAACTTAAGCAGGAAATATCTGAGCGCTCCGGTTGCAATCGAGTGTGCTGTCTCACTCATCTCTTTCTCGGACAGGTCTGGGTGGCGAGTTTTGACTTCCTCCAGTGCGTCCGCTTCCAGACGACTGATTAGATCGTCAGCCTTCACGCCGAGACCTTTGCGGCCGCTCATCTCTATGTAAGGTCGCTTGCGATCTTCCTCCGAGAGAGCAATGCCGAGTTCCTCGCAGGCGGTAGGTGAAAGGGCGACCATCTCGTAAGAGAGATGCACGCTGGCTCCTTCGCCCAGCTCAGGCACGACTGCAGCGACACCCTTTCTCACAATTTCCTGCGGATAGGATTGACGCGAATCGATCACGTTGTAGACGATCTCGCCACCGCCGAAATTGGGACGCGGAACCTCCGGCTGAGCTTCCGCATTTGGCTCGGTCGTCGTTATCCACGTTGCCTGGCCGTCGTCATGCGCGCGGAAAGGTTTGTAATTGAAATCGAGCCCAAGCTGTCCCAACTTCCAAAGCTGATAGGCGATGTCCTTGCCGGTATAAGTCACGGTGCCGTTGGATCTCACAATGATCTTGTCGGATTCGTGTTCTTCGGTACCGGTGTGCGATTCGAACGGCATGACCCAACAACCATGATTTCGTCCCTCGGGCTCGAAACGAATCACGCCGCGCTCTTTCATTAATTCAAACGCGCGCTCCCAGAAATGCAGATGCAGGATCTCCGATTCGCGCGCAAGTAGATCATAACGAATCCCCAGACGTTCCATCGTGTCGAGAATTTGTTCGACGTTGCGCGTGGCTACATAGTCGGCCAACTCAGCAATCGCATTGTCTCCTGCTTCGATGGCGTGCAGAACCTCGATGCGCAGCTTAAGACGGTCAGGGTTTGGCTCGCCGGAGGCGCCGCCTTCTCGATAGAAAGCACCGACCTTTGTGTAAAGGTCCCAGCAGTAAAAATCAAAAGGAAGTTCGGGGGGCAGAGAACGGTCAAGCCATTTGATTTCCTGGAGCGTCATCTGCTCGATGTGCATAAAGCCCACGACGACGTCGGCGACCTGGACGCCAGTATTATCGATGTAGTTTTGGACTTCGACTTTGTTTCCTGCTGCCTGAAGGATCCGCACAAACGTATCGCCGAGCACTGCGTTCCGGACGTGCCCGATGTGCGCGGCCTTGTTGGGATTGATGCTGGTATGCTCGACCATTAACTTGTGCGCATTGGCCGGGGCATCGCCGGTAGTCTGCGGATGTGAAATCTCGGAAAGTAGCCTGGCGCGATCGAAGAAGACATTTAGATAACCGGCGCCGGCCACTTCGACGCGGGCCACCTCTTCAATCGTTTCCAAGGCTGATTTCAAAGCCTCGGCAATAGCTCGCGGCGCACGTTTCTCCCCTGTCTTCTGCTTGATTTGTTTCGTTAGTTCAAAAGCGACTGGGAAGGCCAGATCGCCGAGTTCGGTGCGCGGCGGCACTTCGGTGACCAACTGTTCGAGTTCTATCTGGAACAAGTCTTTAGCCGCGTCGCGAAGCGCGGCCTTGGTTTTGTTTTGGAGTTCTATCAGGTTCACAGCTTCTCTCACAGCCATCTAAATCAGCAATCAAGATAAAGAAGAAGAGCAGAATACCTTAACCGTTTCGATGGTTTTTCGGAAAGCCACGACGGGGACGACGGTCGACAGACGGAACTCCACCAACAATCAAAGCCTTCGTTCTGATGACCCGACACTGGTTGTTTGATGCAGAGATTTGAGGACGATTGGTTTCGGCTAATCCAAACACTCTATCTACGTTTTGTCGGGAAAGGGAGGACTCTGAAGAACTGGTCCACTGCCTTATTTCTGTCTGGATTGATCGTTTTGGGTGCAGGCGGGCACTCGTTAGATTCTCGACAGGGACTAAAGATTATGCCCTGATCAATATTTCCTGACGGAACGTTGATTATTATTTTGAAGTCGACATCTTTTGGCGGCGTGATGATTTCGATCTTATAGTCAATACACCCTTGATCGGCCTTCTTGAAAGGAATGTCTTGCGCACCGGCCCCGGCGCTAAGGACCAACAATAATGTGAGCAGGGAAGAGATGGGGTATTTCATGTGGCAATATTCCTCTTCGATCTTCCTCGAGTCAAGATTTATCTTAATTAGGGCGGTTGCTTGACACCCGCGCCTTGCGCTCTGCTACGATCCGAATTCGTCGATGGCCCTAGCCGAAACAATATCAATTTCAGCCGAACTGCGGGAGAGGTTTGCGCAGGCGAAGAACGTTCTTGTGCTGACCGGCGCGGGGATTTCCGCCGAATCAGGCGTGCCCACATTTCGTGGCGGCGGCAATACGACGGTATGGAGAGGAATGCCTTTCGACGTGATTTCGTCTGCCGGAATGCTCGCGCGCGATCTGGCGGCGGTCTGGGAGTGGTTCAACTACCGGCGTGGTTTACTGGGCGCTCTGAAACCGAATCCCGCGCACGAGGCGATTGCCCGTTGGCAAGAGCGGTTTGGGAATCTGACATTGGTGACACAGAACATCGATGGCTTGCATCAGGCGGCCGGCTCGCGCAATGTCATCGAACTGCACGGTAATATCTGGCGGGCGCGTTGCTTTGAATGCGGCTCACGTCATGATGTGCGGGAGCTGAAATTTGATAATACCGTGCCGGTGTGTTTCGATTGCGGCCGCAATCTGAGACCTGACGTCGTGCTGTTTGGTGAGATGCTGCCGGAGGGCGCGTTCGAATCCGCTGCTATCAAGGCGCAGACATGCGATCTTTGTTTTGTGATAGGCACTTCGGCCGTTGTCTATCCCGCGGCTTCACTTCCAGAGATTGCGCGATCGGCTTCGGCTTATGTGGTAGAAGTGAATCCGGAGCGTACTCCGCTGTCTGATATGTCTGACGAGGTGCTGACTGGGAGAGCGGGAGAAGTTCTTCCATTGTTAGGATACTAGCCCGCACTCTTAGGCGATGAGAGGGTGGAAAATAGGATTCATGGGTTCGTGTCTTTTTGCCGCTCGGAGAAGAACGATCCACGAAGTCACACGAAACAGCGCGAAAAAATAGTACTTCGTGTCTTTTCGTGGATCGTTTTAACTGGAGCGGCAATCTCGGTGGATAGGACAATGCTCCAGCTTTTTTAGGCGATGCTTTTTCGGGTTTCATTACATGCCTCTTGTTACGGCTGAATAATTTTCGATGAAGACACTCTACTTTGACTGTTTTGCCGGAGCCAGCGGCGACATGATTCTGGGCGCGCTGATCAGCGCAGGCGTCGAGCCGCGGCAGTTGATCGGCCAATTGGAATTGTTGGGCGTCGGCGGATGGCAGCTCGCTTTCGAAAAGGTTGATCGATCCGGGATTAGCGCGATTTATGCTCGTGTGAAGACAGCGCACGAACATGCGCACCGGCATCTCAGCGACATTCACAAGATCATAAACGAATCTCGCTTGCCTGACGGCGTGAAGGGCCGCGCCGCCGGGATCTTTTCGCTTTTGGCCCAGGCTGAAGCGCGGGTTCACAACGAGCCGATCGAGAAGATTCATTTTCACGAAGTCGGAGCTCTGGATGCGATTATTGACGTATGTGGCGCCGCCATTGGTTTCGAGTTACTTGGAATTAAGCGATTTGTTTCTTCACCGCTACGCGTCGGCACGGGGATGATTGAAATGGCCCATGGCCATTTTCCGATTCCTCCTCCCGCTGTTGCTGAGTTGTTGAAGGGGAAGCCAATCTATGCAGGCGACATCGAAGGCGAATTTGTGACACCAACCGGCGCGGCGATCGTCAGTGCCGTCTGCGACAGCTTTGGTCCACTACCGCCGATGAAGATTAAAGCGGCCGGTTACGGCGCCGGCACTCGCGATCATCAAAGTTTCCCAAACGCTCTGCGGGTTTTTGTGGGCGAAACTGAGGACCGAGCGGCGCCAGCCGACGAAACACTGCTGATGATTGAAACGAACATCGACGATAGCTCCCCGCAGTTACTCGGCTATGTGATGGATCGGGCCTTTGAGATGGGCGCGCTTGACTGCTATCTAACCCAGACGCAGATGAAGAAAAACCGGCCAGGGCTGCTCGTTTCAATTTTGTGCCGGCTCGATGAGCGCGAGAAGTTTCTGCGAATGATCTTTGCCGAGACCACTACGATTGGCGTCCGCAGTTACGAAGTCGTGCGCCGCGCGCTGGATCGAGAGACTGTAAGAGTCGAGACGCAATTTGGGCCAATTGATGTTAAAGTTGCGCATACGAATAATGGCGTGGTAAACGCGATGCCGGAATTTGAACAATGCCGGGCGGCGGCCAAAAAAGCCGGTGTGCCATTGCGTAAGGTTCAAGAGGCAGCGCGGTCTGTTTATCAAAAGCAGAACAGCGAGCAATAACAAATCGGGCCGTGTCAGAAGCCCGACCGTCAGGGAGGGCTAGCCTGCGGAAATCGCCCTTGCTTACGCGCGGGCTTCTGATACTTGAACGAAAGCGGCGACAGGTCGCCGCACTCCAAAATGAGTGCCAAAGTAACTGACATCGAAGGACGAAAGAAGTTGCCCGAGGTCGATCTCGATCGGCTGGCGCGCGGGGTCCGCTTAATCCTCGAGGGGATCGGTGAAGATCCTGATCGAGAAGGCTTGCGCGAGACTCCCCGGCGCGTCGCTGAGATGTATGCCGAACTTACCGCCGGGATGCGCGAAGATCCAAGCGAGCACGTCGTGCCGTTATCCGGCAACAAGCACGACGAGATGGTGATCGTAAAGGACATCAGCGTCGCGTCATTGTGCGAACATCATCTGGCGCCTTTCGTCGGCAAATGTCACATCGCCTACATTCCTAAAGACGGTAGGATCCTGGGTGTTTCAAAGCTGGCACGCCTTTCGGAGACTTTCGCGCGCCGTTTGCAATTGCAGGAGCGTCTGACTTCAGAGATTGCGAACACGCTCTTCGATCTACTGCAACCGCTCGGCGTGATGGTGGTGATCGAAGCAGAGCATACCTGCATGACTCTGCGCGGAGTGAAGAAACCCGGCGCTATTACGATTACATCGGCAGTGCTCGGCGGCTTTCGTAAGGATCCGCGCACCCGGGCGGAGGCGATGGCTTTGATTACGGGGAAGACAATTTAGTCTTTTGGCTTTTAAGCTCTGGAGGAGCGTAATATTTATAGCCTTGTCGGTAATATATCGGTCTTAGCTCCGGAGGAGCGACAGAGGAAGATCACATGTCGCTCCTCCGGAGCTTAGATGAAAGAGCTGTTCCTTTCTATAAACATTACGTGCCTACGGCATTGCCAGAGCCTGGCTTTTTGAATCAACGGGGGAGAGAACATGAAGGTGAAAAGACTTCTTGGCGTACCCGCTGTGCTCTTGATTGCCGTTACCGCGTCGTCCCAAAGGATTTCGCCGCGCGGGAATCTGCCCAGCCCGATCAGTGAAAGCGCGCTGCGTTCACATATAAAGTTCCTGTCCGACGATCGCCTGGAGGGCCGCGGCACTGGCGCGAAGGGCGGCGAGATCGCCGCGCTCTACATCGCCGAACAGTTTGAGGCGATGGGATTGAAAGGCGCCGGAGCCAAAGGAAGTTTCTGGCAGCCCGTCTCCCTGGTGGGCGTGAGAGCCGATCCGAAGACTGAATTGCGCATCAATGGGCGCGAGAAAGCCGAAGCTTTCAAGTTCGCCGATGACTTCGTGGCATTTACCGGCTCGCAGACGGATCATGTTTCGGTGAACGCCGACCTGGTTTTTGTTGGTTATGGCATCGATGCGCCCGAACAGCAGTGGAACGACTATAAAGGTCCGGCCGAAGATTACCGCGGTAAGATTCTGGTAATGCTGGTCAACGATCCGCCGGCCACTGCGGCTGAGCCCGACCTCTTCGGTGGACGCCGGCTCACCTATTATGGCCGCTGGACCTACAAGTTCGAAGAGGCTGCGCGACGCGGTGCGGTGGGCGCGCTGCTCTTGCACACGAACGAATCCGCTGGTTACCCGTGGAGCGTCGTGAGAACGTCGAATGGTTCGTGGCGGTTTGATATTGCACGCACTTCGAGTGACAAGACGCCTTTTCTGAAAGTGCGTTCGTGGATGACCGACGATGCGGCGCGGCGCATGCTGCAGCTGGCGGGCTTTAATCTCGATGAGCTGCGAAAGCAGGCGACCAATCGGGAGTTCAAGCCTGTGAAGCTAAACCTGACAGCTTCGCTGGATTTGAATAGCGAGGTTAAGAGAGTCGAAGCCCCGAACGTGGCTGCAATTCTTCCGGGCCGCGATCCCAAGTTGAAGGACGAGTGCGTTGTCTTCTCGGCGCATTGGGATCATTTGGGAATTGGCGCGCCTGACAAAAGCGGCGACACCATTTACAACGGCGCGCTCGACAACGCGAGCGGAGTCGCTTCGATACTGGAGATTGCGCGGGTGCTCTCAAGTCTGCCGATTGCTGAAAGGCCGAGACGTTCGATCCTGTTCCTGATTCCGACTGCCGAGGAACAGGGATTAATCGGCGCCGAATGGTATTCACGGCATCCTCTGGTCCCCGTCAACAAGACCGCGGCGGACATCAATCTTGATTCGATGAATATCCTGGGGCCGACGCATGACTTTGTGCCGCTGGGCGCTGAGCGCTCGTCACTCAAAGCTGTTGTCGAAGCGATCGCGCGCGCGCGCGGACTGAAGATTTCTCCTGACCCGCGTCCCGAACAAGGTTCTTTCTATCGCTCAGATCATTTTCCGTTCGCGAAAGCCGGCGTGCCTTCGATCAGCTTAAAGGAAGGCGATGACTACGTGGGCCGGCCCAAAGGCTGGGGTGAAAAGAAGTTCAAGGAATACAACGACGCCCATTACCATCAACCCTCTGACGAGTACCATGACGATTGGGATTTTCGCGGCATGATTCAGGAAGCGGATTTTGCCATGGCCATCGGCCGCCGGGTGGCCGACATGAATGCTCTGCCAAAGTTCAATCCGGATGATGAGTTCGCGAAGAATAGTAAGCGGTGAAATCCTTAGAGGGATCGCGGACATCCTGTCCGCCAGCGGGCGCAGCCTGCTCGGATCTCACGGAAGAATCTCAGCAGAAGATATGCGCGCTCCGCGCGGGCGGACGGGATCTCCGCGATCCGACCTGCCGGGGTAAAAGTTAGCGACAGCATGAAGACCTTCTACGTCACCACACCCATCTATTACGCCAACAGCCTGCCTCATCTGGGACACCTGTACACGATGATTGTGGCGGACACGATTGCGCGTTCTAAAAGACAGCAGGGAATCGAGACGTTCTTTCTCACTGGCACCGACGAACACGGCATTAACATCGAGCGCGCGGCGAAACTCAACAATCGCACTCCCCAGGAGCAAGCGGATTACGTCGTCAGCTATTACAAACAGATGACTGGGGCCTTCGGCCTTGATACTGAGCACGGCGGCTACGACATCTTCATGCGCACGACCAACCGTTTCCACTATGAAGGTGTCAGCGAGTTTTGGCGGCGCGTTGCCAAAGCGAAAACACCTAAAGGCCGTGAGGCGCTTTACAAAGGCCACTACGAAGGTTGGTTTTGCGCCGCCTGCGCAGCATACAAAACAGAAGACGAGTATCTGAAGCCCGCGAACCCGGACGATCCGCCGACCTGTCTGATTCATGAAACTAGACTCGATCGGGTTTCTGAGGACAGCTATTTTTTCCGCCTGTCTGATTACGATCAAGCGCTGCTCGGCTTGTATGAAGTGCGGCCGGACTTTGTGCAGCCCGAGGCGCGGCGTAATGAAGTGAGAAGTTTCGTTCGCGGCGGCCTGCAGGATCTTTCGGTCAGTCGTCCGAAGTCTTCGGTCAGTTGGGGCGTCCCGGTTCCCGATGATCCCGATCATACGATGTATGTTTGGTTTGAAGCTTTGACTAACTACGTCACGGCGATCGGTTTCGGCAACGACCAACAGGACCGCGCCGTGGGATTTGATAAATTTTGGCCGGCGCTGCATCTGGTGGGCAAAGACATTCTGCGTTTTCACGCGGTCTATTGGCCGGCGTTTCTGATGGCGGCCGGAGTTAAGCAGCCCCGAGCAATAGTCGCGCACGGTATGTGGGTCGATCCCGCGGGGCGCAAGATGTCGAAGACCCTGGGTAATACGATTGAGCTCGACGTAATCAACCGGCACTTTTCGATCGATGCGATTCGTTATTTCTGTCTGCGTGAGATGGTGTTCGGACAGGACGGGCGCTTCGGTTACGAGAACCTGATCGATCGCACCAACAGTGATCTCGCCAGCGGTCTCGGCAACCTTTCCAGTCGTACCCTCACGATGATCCAGCGGTATTGTGATGAAAAGGTCCCATCGGGAAATATTTCCGAGCAGGTTTTGTTACTGGCCAAGCGCGCGGGGGTAGACACCGATGAGAATGCGATCGCGGTGGTTCTCAGTCATGCGCGCGATGAATTCATCCGCTACTTCGACGGCTTTGGATTCAGTCTCGCCCTGGAAGAAGCGTGGGCGATTGTGGCGCGCGTCGACAAGATGATCTCGGACGCCAAGCCCTGGAACCTGGCGAAGGATCCGGCCCAGCGGCAGACGCTAAACGCAGTGCTGTATCGCGCGGCTGAAACGCTGCGATGGTTGAGCGTGCTGCTTTATCCGGTCATGCCCAATGCTACCAGAGAGATCTACACTCAGCTTGGTTTAACTGACGATTTGTCCAAGCTCGATCCCAGACAACTGAAGTGGGCCGGTTTGCCGGCAGGCACCCAGATCGGCGAGGTCAAAGGACTATTTCCTCGCTTGGATAAAACAAAAACTATGGATGAGATTAAGGACACCAGCACGAGCGTTAGTGAGGGGCAGGATGAACGGGGCAGTAGCCCGACCGCCAGGGAGGGCTCAGGTCAACACGCGACTGAGGCAGACGCTGTTCCGGGAGCGACAGCTAAGGCGATTGATCTCGGCCGTAGCGCAACCGTCGGGGAGGGAGTTTCTCAGCACGCCACTGAAGCGGATGCAATAAAGAACGAAACCGGCGACGGCTTGATCGAAATCACTGACTTCGCCAAGATCGATCTTCGCGTAGGCGAAGTTCGCACTGCCGAGCGAATTCCGAAAGCCGACAAGCTGCTGCTGCTGACAGTGGATATTGGGGAAGAGAAGCCGCGGCAGATCCTCGCCGGCATCGCCCAATACTACACGCCGGAACAATTGGTCGGCCGGAAGATCGTCGTGGTGGCAAACCTCAAACCGCGCAAGCTGCGCGGCCACGAATCGCAAGGGATGCTCTTGGCGGCGTCGGTAGGCGAAGAAGGTAAGCCCGTGATTGCCACCTTCACGGAAGACGTGCCGAATGGCGCACGTTTGAAATAGTTTGGCAATCCGCTTAATTGGCCTATTAGCCTGATTGATTACAAACAAATCACGCGAAGCGGTAGTAAGATCAACGAGAGTGTTCATCGATTCACATTGCCACATCGACGGCCCTGAATTCGACGCCGACCGTGCAGAAGTAGTTGCGAGAGCGCATGGGGCCGGCGTTACCACCATGCTCAACGTGGGGACAGGCGATCCGCATAGTGGCGTGTGCGAACGCGCGGTTGATCTGGCTGAGAAGCATTCGCAAATTTACGCCGCCGTCGGCGTCCATCCACATGACGCGAAACTGTTCGATGATGCGGCAGAGCAACTCCTGATGAACCTGGCCACGGAAAGCAAACGCGTAATCGCCTGGGGCGAGATTGGGCTTGATTATCATTACGACCACTCGCCCCGCGAGACTCAACGCGAAGTTTTCCGGCGGCAGTTGCGGCTCGCGCGTGAACAGACCCTCCCGGTCGTGATTCACTCGCGCGCGGCTGATGACGATACGATGGCGATT
>WNFS01000029.1_pt1 | contig 90472 bp, 61 predicted proteins | sample 5400141 | NCBI WGS metagenome assembly WNFS01 (sample SAMN13153358, study PRJNA577476) | soil metagenome | isolation source: 60 cm saprolite under Madrone tree | place: USA:California | collected 2016-06-14 | reverse complement strand
ATATCGGGCAGGGGAATGTCGATTTTTCGGCCGACAGAATCAGATTCAGATGCTTCAAGTCTTATGGACGCTTCCACTGGATTTCGTGTGAACGCCCTCTCGATCTCCAGAGAGCGTGAGCAGAGCACGACCTCTTCGGGTGCGCCGCTGGCGGTCGAGTCGGAAATCTCCGACCAAGCGTTGATGATTCGTTTGTGCGAAGGCAGCAGGGAAGCGCTGGCGATCCTGTTTCGCCGCTATGCCCGGCTGGTACGCACGGTTGCGGTACGCATCCTGCGTGACGACTCCGAGGCTGACGACCTGCTGCAGGACGTATTTCTTTTCGTCCATCGCAACTGCTCCATGTTTGACTCCTCCAGGGCTACAGCGCGCTCCTGGATCGTGCAGATGACCTATCACCGCGCGATCGACCGCAGGCGTTACCTTAATTCACGTCACTTCTACACGCGTTTGGATCTGGATGGTATTGCGGGCCTGCCGGACCCTCGGTCGCGCAAACCAGACTACGATCTTCTCTGTGCATCGGTCGGAAGTACGACCATCCCGGTACTTCTCGACACGCTGAGCGACGACCAGCGCAATACTCTGAATCTCCATTTCTTTGAGGGCTATACCTTCGAGGAGATTGCCGCAAAGCTGAATCAATCCTTGGGAAACATTCGAAATCACTACTACCGAGGCTTGGAGAAGCTGCGGAAACAGATGTTTCCAGCCAGATTGCTGGGCCGCAACAGGTATGGTAGAAAGTGATTCTCAACCCAGGAGACGGGGCAGTGTCGCGATCACCCCATGACGAGTTCCTCGAGCTCTGCGCCATCTCAACGGCGGGTGAGCTGACTGGCGAAGAGCAGCTGCGTTTACAGGAACATCTTTCTGTTTGTCCCTCGTGCAGGAAGGCCATGCAGCAATACGAGGCAGTGGTAAACAAGACTATCCCTGCGCTCGCGCGGGACCTTGAGAGCGTCGAAGCTGATCCCTTATGGTCGCCAGATCAGGCGGAAGCAGCCTTGTTCCAACGGCTGACTCTCGAAGAACAACTGGGCGCGGATCGGGCAGGAGGAAATGAGAATCCCGCCTCAAGGCAGCTTGGCAGTGTCTCGCTGGCCGCTACTCAGGCTACATGGCGCAGTGTCTGGACCCTTTACGCTGCCGGCATTCTGCTTTGCATCGCCTTGGGACTTTCGGCCTATCAGGTCGGCGTGCGACGGCTTGTTAGGACCGTGGCGCTCGACCCGGCATCCAGCGAGAAGCGTTCTTTTCTGGTCGAACAGCAGGTGAGTGATGCCGGGCATGAACGCGAAGTTCTGCTCGCCCAAATCGCGCAACGTAACAAAGAGATCGCATCCCTCAGGCAGGAAATGTTGCAGCAATCGGCCGAGATGGGCAGAATGAAGATCGCCGAGAGCCGGATGGAGACTAATCTCCACAACGGGCAGGCCGCCGAGGCGCATTTTCTCCAAGAGCAATCTGACTGGAGCCAAAAACTCGAAGCTGCCCAAGTCAAGACTCAAGGACTGCAAGACAAGCTCGATTCGCTCGAACATCAGTCATCCCAGGACAACCTGCGGGCCGCGGCTCTTGAAGCCAAAGTTACGGAGCTGAACCGCTTGCTCCACGATCGTGAAGCCACGATCGATCAAGAGCAGGAACTTCTCGCTCATGATCGTGACATTCGGGATCTGATGGGCGCCCGAGATCTCTACGTTGCCGAAGTGTATGACGTCGAGCGCACCGGAGAGACGCGGAAGCCCTATGGTCGCGTGTTCTACACGAAAGGGAGATCGCTGATTTTTTATGCCTACGATCTGGACCAGCAGGCAGGAGTGAAGAATGCCAGCACGTTCCAGGCTTGGGGTCGGCGTGGCCCTGACTGGCAGCAGGCGCTCAACTTGGGGGTGTTCTATGTGGACAACGCATCCAAGCGGCGGTGGGTGCTAAGGTTTGACGATCCCAAAGCGCTGGCGCAAATTGACGCTGTCTTTGTCACCGTCGAGCCCAACGGTGGGAGCCACAAACCGAGCAACAAACCGCTCTTGTTCGCCTATCTGCACGTTGATCCCAATCACCCCTAGGTGGTCGGAAAACCGACCGCGCGTTTTGCCGCCAGGCCACACCCAAAAATATTGATACAAATACAAGAGGGCTTCCGTAGACCGGATGAACCTGTATGAATCCGTTCAAGCCAGGAGCAGCCCTCGTGAGGTTACGCTTCCCCCTCCAATTCCTGTTCTGGATCGTCCTGCTCACCTCAGGCGCAACCGCACAATCCACAAACGGTACGATCAGCGGCCTTGTACTCGACCAGTCCGGACGCGCGATTACCGGCGCTGATATTTTGATCGTCAACGATGCGACCGGCGTCAGATATCCTGGTACGACCAACGGCGAAGGTATCTATGCGGTCCCCAACCTTCCCCCAGGACCTTACCGTATTCAAGTTTCTAAGATTGGGTTTAAGACCCTCATCAAACCTGACGTTGTCCTGAACGTGCAGTCCGCGGTGGCGATCAATTTCACTCTGCCGGTAGGCGCCTTCTCCGAGACGCTAACCGTGGTGGGCGGAGCGCCGCTCGTAAATACCGAGTCGGGCTCGGTCAGCACGGTGATCGATCGGAACCTGGTCGAGAACTTGCCCCTCAATGGGCGAAGCTTCAACACGCTTCTTCAGCTGACGCCCGGTGTCGTTATTGCTCAAGCAACTTCCAACAATCAGGGACAGTTCAGTGTTGCCGGGCAGAGAACAAGCGCCAACAATTTCACGATTGACGGGGTTTCGGCGAATTTTGGAGTTGCTCCTACGGTTGGGTTGGGCACCACAGGAACGGGGGCAGCTCAGGCTTTCAGTGCGCTGGGGGGCACGAGCAGTTTGATTTCCGTCGAGGCTCTCCAGGAGTTTCGCATCGAGACTTCATCATTCGCCCCGGAATTTGGACGTTCGCCTGGTGGCCAGGTGACTTTCACTACCCGGTCCGGTACGAATAATCTTCACGGTGGAGTCTATGAATTCTTCAGAAATGACGTTCTCGATGCGAACAACTGGTTTGCAAACGCAGCGGACGAACCTCGCGCGGCCGAGCGTTACAACAACTTTGGAGGGTATTTGGGCGGACCAATTGTACGAGCCAAGACCTTTTTCTTTGCTTCGTATGAAGGGGCCCGGCTGAGACAGCCCGGTATCCAGGTCGTTCAGGTCCCTTCCGAATATGCCAGGTCGGTCGCGAGTTCAACACTCTTGCCGTTCCTGGCTGCTTATCCCCGTCCCGATGATCGTTCCATCGTTCCAGGTTCATACACTTCCCAGTTTACGGGAAACTTCTCAAATCCCTCGACTCTGAACGTCGGCAGCGTGCGCCTGGATCATAGCTTCAATGAACGCTTCTCCATTTTTGCTCGCTACAACGAGGCGCCGTCGGCAGTGGCGTCGCGCAGCAATGCGCTCAGCGAAGTCGATTCGGTTGACATCAAGACGCGTACCTTTACCGTCGGGTCCAACATGACATTTACCTCCCAGCTTGCCAATGCTCTTCGGGCAAACTACTCACTGCAGGCAGCTGGGAGTGTGTCGAGCCTGGATTCGTTGGGAGGAGCGATTCCCCCGCCAGTGGACGTACTCACTCCGGCGCCGCTCAGCCCAGCGTCCGCATTTGCTTCGTTTTTCACGTTTGACACCTCTGCATATCAGAACGGCTTTAACGCGAATAATCGGAACACTCAGGTCAACCTGGCCGACGACTTGATCTGGATGCATCGATCACACCGGTTCAGATTCGGCGCTGACTGGCGCATGATCCTTCTGGACCAAAGACCGTATCGAGCCTTCCTGGATTATCTGGCGAACGACGTGGCCAGCTTCCTTTCCTCGGGGCAGGTCCAGTTGTTTGCGGTGGCTGCCAAAGAAGCTCAGTATCGCATCCAGGCCTCGTCGGTTTACGCCCAGGACACCTGGAGCATCACCCCCAGGCTGACGGCAACCTACGGTATTCGTTGGGAATTGAGTCCCGCCCCGGCGGCGAGGGGCAACACCACGCTCGCTGCCTGGCAAAACGTGAGCAATCCGAGCCTGCTTTCCCTTGCGCCCTCCGGAACTCCGCTGTGGTCGACCACCTATAGGAATTTTGCTCCCCGCCTCGGGATAGCGTACAGCCTGAACCGCGAAGGAAGCCTCGTCCTGCGGGCAGGGTGGGGCATCTTCTATGACCTGGGCACCGAGTCCGTAGCGTCGCTGGGAAGCACCTTTCCTAATTCTGAATCCACATTTGTGGATCAAGCGTCGGTACCACTGAGCAATCCTGCAGTTTACCTGCCTGAACTGACCAAGCTACCCCCTTACCAGACCCCAATTGGATTCTCCCCCAATCTGAAGTCGCCTCGCTCCTACCAGTGGAACGTGGCCATGGAGAAGTCATTCGGTCCGGAACAAGCCCTTTCTGTGACCTACGTCGGACAAGCAGGGCGAGAGTTATTGCGGCAAGAAGGCATTCCGCGGCCCAATGCCAATTTTGCCGACGATTTCTCTCTGACACTCAACGACGCGCTCTCAAACTATCAGGCGCTGCAGATTCAATATCGGAAACCGGTCGCCAATCGGCTCCAGTTTTTGTTCAACTACACCTTTTCGCATTCTCTTGACAATGCCTCGAACGACGTGCAAACGCTGCTCTCGAATGCCGTCATTTCCGCGACCAGAGACTACGCTTCCTCGGATTTTGATGTGCGACAGAATTTTTCCGGTGCCGTGGTGTTTGAGATTCCCAAGGCAGCCCAGTCGGGCATGCTGGCGTACGCAACCGGCGGTTGGTCACTCGAAACTTTGGCGGTTGCGAGAAGTGGCTTTCCTTTCAATGGGAACATCCTGACGGCTACAATTGGCGGCGCTTTTCCGCGGCCGGATCGTGTGTCTGGAGAGCCCTACTGGCTCGCCGATCCACTTGCGCCAGGGAGCCAGCGAATAAATCCGGATGCGTTTGCGATCCCGCCAACGCTCAGGCAGGGAACTGAAGGCCGAAATGATATCTCCGGCTTCGGTCTTTCTGAGATCGACCTTTCGCTGGTGCGAAAGTTTTTCTTTCCAGACCGGCTCGCCCTGCATTTCCGGATCGATGCATTTAATATTCTGAATCACCCAAATTTCAGAAATCCCTTCGCATACATCGGACTCGGGCCAACGTTCCTGCAATCGACAATGATGTCCAACGTGGGCTTGGGTGGACTGAATCCCCTCTTCCAGCAGGGTGGGCCACGCTCACTGCAACTCTCCCTGAAGCTCGTCTTTTAGAAAAGACTCTTTTACTCCTGTCTCCAAGAGGACCTCGAGTGAACCGCATACGGAATCTGCTTTGCCTGGGTTGCGCCTGTTGGTGGTGTTGCGCAACTCCTTCGCGAGCCGAGCAATCCGGAGGATCGAACACGGCCCGTCGCCCAGTCACGGTGGCTGACGCGATTGAGATGAATCAGTGGGCAGACCGTAACTACAACGCCGGAGCTTCGTCGGCAGGGAGAGTTGGCGTTTTTTCTCCCGACAGAAGCCACTTCCTCGTCGTCTTGAAGAAGGGAAACTTGGCCTCGAACACGAACGAGTTTTCAATTCTCCTGTTCGAGACCAACACCGCTCTGGAGGGCTCTAAGCCGCAATCTCTGATTACGATGACGTCTTCCTCGAATCGGGAAGGCATCAAGAATGTCCGGTGGCTGGACGACAATGAGACCATTGTGTTTCTGGGTGAAAATCCAGGCGAGACGCCTCAGATCTACAGCCTGAATGTCAAGTCCAGGAACTTGCGACAACTGACAAGTCATTCCACTGCGATCGTGGCGTTTGATGTCAGCCGAAGTGGAGACCAGATCGTTTTTGAGGCGCATCCTCCTTTGGTCAAGACAGTCGATACCCCGCAAGCCAGGCGCATTGGCATCGTCATTACGGCGGGTTATCCGGACAATATCCTTACCGAAGACTGCGGCACAGAGCGAGCCGACCGAAGCGAGCAGCTTTTCGTCCAGGGGCGTGACGGATTGGCCTCGCAGATCGAAACGGAGAACTTCATCTCAGACTGGGAGCCGCTCTCGGTATCGCCGAACGGTCGCTTTGCTTTGGTTTCGGCCTACCTGAAGGATGTTCCGCGGGAATGGTCGGAATACGGGGACGAAAGTCTTCGTCCGTACCTGCTGGAGGATCGCAAGATAAGCGAGTATTCGAACATCCGGCAATATATGCTGCTGGACACCAACCGGAAGAAGCTTCGAGCGTTCATTGACGCGCCGCTGTCCTCGGCCCCGACCGGGTTTGCCTGGGTAAATGACGGACAGTCCCTCGTCATATCTGGAACTTACCTTCCGCTTGACGTTGTCGATCCGCAGGCACGAAAAGAAAGAGCTCGACTGCCTTTCGTCGCAGAAGTGTCGCTACCGAGCGGCGAGTACATACCCATTACGAGTCGCTCCCTCATCGTTCAGGAATGGGACAATTCGACCGGAACGCTGCTTCTGAAAGCGCCAGAGGGGGAAACAGCGATTTCATTTGCAAAGCAGGAGTCGGCCTGGCACGAAACGCCAATCAAAAAGATTGCTGGAGTCAACATACAAGTCGAGGTAGTTCTCGAAGAAGATCTCAACCATCCCCCCCAACTTTATCTCGTGGACCCGGAGCAGAAGAGGAGAATCCATTTGCTCGACCTCAATCCCCAATTTGGAAAGCTTACCTTCGGCCGGGTGACGGAGTTGCGATGGAAAGCCACCGACGGTAATGAGGTCGTAGGTGGGCTCTATTTGCCATCTGACTACAAAGAGGGCGCCCGGTATCCGCTTGTGATTCAGACACACGGTTTCGATAAGGACCGATTCTGGATCGATGGCCCATTTACCAGCGCGTTTGCTGCACAACCCCTGGCTGCGAAGGGAATCGCTGTTTTGCAGGTAGGCCGTTCGGTTCACCCTGGCCAAGTCAAGAGCGTTACGAACACTCCTGAAGAAGGACCACGAGAGATGGCTGCTTATGAGGGGGCGATCGACGATCTGGATCGCCGGGGACTCATTGACCGTGAGCGAGTGGGCATTATCGGTTTCAGCCGCACTGCCTTCAGGGTTGGTTACACCTTGACGCATTCCAAGTATCACTTCGCTGCTGCGACACTAGCGGACGGATTCGAAGGAGGGTACGTCAACTACGTGCTCTTTCAAGGTGCCGACTCAGTCGGGGTAAACGGCGGTTTGCCGTCAGATGCTTCCCTGGCGCTCTGGCTGAAGCGGTCTCCTGGCTTCAATCTCGATAAGGTTTCCGGCCCTGTTCGGATCGAGGAGTACGCGTATGGATCTCTTCTCGGCGGCTGGGAATGGTTCTCCGGCCTGTCGTTCCGGGAGAAGCCGGTTGAACTCCTATGGATTCCTTTCGGGACGCATCTGCTGGTGAAACCCTGGGAACGGCTTGTGTCCCAGCAGGGGAATGTTGACTGGTTTGACTATTGGCTTCAGGGCAGATCAGATCCTGACCCCTCGAAGAGAGAACAATACCAACGTTGGGAGAAAATGCGCGCCCAGCTCTCGAGAACGAAGAGGGATGCTACAAGCGGCCTGAATCACAACCGCGTTGATTACGTTGAACGGGTCGAAGAAGGCCGGGGTGCCCGGTACTAGAGACACCCCGGGTTTTTCCTTACTCGTCGGACAGGTACGCGCCTGTTGATTTGGGCGGAAGAGTTGGGTGGTTGCTGTCCACATATACGCCTGGCTTCATGCCTTCGATTGCCAGTATGGCTTGCACGGCTGCGACTATCTGGGGCTTCTTGTATTCCACGAGATTCACCTTCTTTCATGTTTGGATTGCTTTGGCTGAGCGCTGTCAGTGCAGCGCCGTTTTTGATTTGACAATGATCGTGTGCGACGGAGCGGACCTGCCGTGCTGTGCGCCGATGCTTCATGATCAAGATGGAACGTTGAAGGAAGCCCGGGTGCCCGGCGCTGGGAACACCCAGGCCTTGGTTATTCATCCGACAGATAAGCCCCGCTCGATCTCGGCGGCGTCGTCGGATGGTTGTTATCCGCGACCTGACCAGGCTTGATGCCCTCGATGGCTATCGTAGCGTTCACGACGGCAACGATTTCAGGCTTGCTGTAGTTCATAAGTATCACCTCCTTTCCTATGCAAGTGTCTCAGCTGAGATTGAATACTGGTGGATTGCCGACGCTCGATTCGGCGGTAGGCAACTCGGCAGCGATGGCAAGGAATCCACGCGGTTGTATGTGCTTAAGCCATTTCTCGAGGACGATGGCGTGCGCCAGCAGCGGAAGTGGAATGATGTCTCCGGCGTTGGCCTGCTCCAAACAGTCGAGCAGTCGGCAGCGGTTGATGACATGGCGATTGACCAGGATGGAATTCTCTGTCAGATCGCGATACGCAGACCAATGGGACATGATGTCCAACAACGGCTGCCGCGAAATGAAGGCTTTACGCTTCCTGTTTAATACTTCGTCTGGAACGATACCCGCCAGAGCGCGGCGCATGAGAGATCGGCGCTGCCCGGGCCGTTGAAGTTGATCCGAAGGGATTGCGAATAGGAACTCCACCAGGTCCCGATCCAGGTAGGGGTACCTCTTTTCGTAGAGGATGGGGGCAGTTTGCACCGAGCACGCGATCTCGCGTCGCAGGGCCTCAATGGTTTCGAGCTTTTCCTGGAGGCTTGGCCTGACGCGAAACAAAGAGAACGCGTCTTGATACTGTGAAACGGCTCTCTGGTGTGTTGCAACGAAGTGTGCGTCAAGCCAGGGTGACGGGCTCGTGTCTCTGTAAGTGCAGTGCAAGCTCGTGGGCAGGAAAGCGCACACGATCTTAACCAGAAGGTCGATGACCGTCGTCCTATTGCTGAGTGCCCAGGCTTTCAATTGTCTACTGAGAGCCACAAAGCGGCCTGCGGCAAACAAATCGGCGAGTTGCGGGAGAAAACTGGGTGCCCCGCCCAGAACTTCATCTCCTCCGAACCCTGACAGAACAACGCGATTTTCGTTGGATGCAATACACCGCGCGAGCTGCCTCACCGATTCGGAACTGACACCTCTGGAAACGGGCGTCAGCTCCGGGAGAGTCGAGTCGTATCGATAGCTAAGAAGCGTGTGACCGGAGACGTCGATGTGGCAACCAACCTGCCCGCGCGTTTTCTCGATCACCGCGATGTACGGCCGCTCATCCCAAGCCGGCTCGCCGTCCTGGTAGTACGACACGGTGTCGATTCTGGTCCCCGGTGCGCAACCGCGGGTGACCAATTTGTCAGCCACACACACGATTGAGGAGGAGTCCATTCCGCCGCTCAGCTCGGCAAGGATGGGGGCATCAGAGCGGAGGCGTCGCAACACCGATTTCTCGAGGAGAGTCAGAAAATTCGCTTCGTAGTCCCTGTCCTTCCGGTAGCGAATTGCGTGACTGGCCCGGAAGTCCCAGTATTTCGTGGTCTTGATCTTTCCGTTTTGGACTCGTACATAACTGGCTGGCACGACGGCGTTGACTCCAGCGAAGGGAGTCAAGTGAGTAGCAGGGAAGTGTGAGAGCCAGCCTGCTACGTACTCCTCGTCCAGTTGGAAACTGCCTTGGGCCAGTACGACTAGCGGATCAAGGACCGTACTCCAGGCCACATGACTGTGGCTGGCGTAATAATAAAGATGGCGTGTGCCCATGAAATCCTTGGCGAGAAAAAGCGTCTGCCGCGTTGGGCTCCAGATCGTCAGTGCCCAGTCGCCCAGCAGCCGGGCGAAGGCGTTGGTGCCCCATTGTGCCCAGGCAGCCCCCACCAGGGAGCAATCCGTGTACTCCTCGGGCGCGACGAGCCCGAGGTCCTTGGTCAGTTGATGGCGATCGTCGAGCACCCCGTCCCAGACAACGACATCGCCCGATGGAGTCACGTGAGGCTGCGCTTCTCGACGAGATTGCGTGGTGACGTAAAAGGGAAAATACAGAAGGCTGACGTTACCCGCGATATGCGATCCCTGGCTATCGGGACCATAGCGAGACAGCAGACTGGAGACCTGATCGAGATAATGCGTGTCCACCGGGCAACCATCGAAATTCCATCTCCCAAACTGGAGGCTCATGACGGTGTTCCCCTATGTGGAGCGGGCTCAGATCTGCTCGAGAACGACATACATCTCTCGCATATACGGTCGATCCGTGACCACTTGACCATCAACTTCGACCCAGGCGTGCGCGTTGAACGGAACCTGCTGGGTACCAATCACGAGCTGTGCAGCGATGCCATGTCGCCGCAGCAAGCACGTCCCTGCGGCGGAACGTTGCAGACAGAGGACCCGTTTCCAATACCAGATGCTGGCGATATCGAGCGCGCGGCACAGTTCCGCCAAACAGGTGCGAGGGGTGGCGTCCGTCCGCACTCCACAATTGCGCACCGCGGAATGGAGCGCTGAAAAGTCCTTGCGTTCGATATGACGACCAAAGCGGATGAGCTCCACGTATGCGCTCAGGACTGGATTGGGCATTAGTTTGCCTCCTCGGGTGATTCACTCAAGGACGGAGAACGGATTGAACGACGGCTCACAGCTGAACGTGACTGCTCGCCGTGCAACATTGCTGACTCACGCTGCATTCGCCGTGTCAGGCTGCGCAAGTAGCCGGAAAGGCACTCCTCTCCAGAGTCGAGGGCTCCGTCCCAGTCGCTGGCCACGGCGCACGTGAACCCCGCTAGCAACGGCATTATTCTGAGGGCAGCGGCGATGGCTGAAGACGACACTTGGCAAAGCCATCTGGAAGCGTAGTGGTCCACCAGGTGCCGAGGGACGAGCGCCCGGCAGCACGCCATCTGGGACTGATGTTCGAGGAGATATTGGAGCGTCAGAAACGGCGGCCCGACATAGCCTTCGGCCCAATCGAGGAAAATGCATTGCTCTGCCGAACACAAGATATTGCCCGGATTGAAGTCCAGATGCCCGAGCGTGTCGGGAATGTCCAATTCCTCGAGGATCGAGAGCGCGTCTTTGATATGTCTCCCGACCGTCAGAAGTTGTGCCCGGCCGAGTATCGCCGGCGGAATCCTGGGTTGTCTCTCCATGAGCTGCCACATCGCGTCCATGAAGGGATCGACCAAATTCAGGAGGGAGGTGACTCGAACATCCCTGCATCCGGCGTCAAGGAGGTGATCAGTCGTTTTCACCGACTCGATCTGAAGCTCCGCCAGGCTTTGAGCAGCACGCTGCCAGGCACAGGCATCTCCGACGTTATCCAACGTTTGACCGGCGAACTCTGTTGTCAACCAGCCGTGCCAGGTGGGATGAGTCGCAATTACGGTGGGGACAAAGCCGGGGAAGTGTCTCGACAGCGCGAGCGAGATCGGGAACTCCCGCAGGTTCGGTTCGCCAACAGCCTTGAACCACACGGCTTGTTTGCCGGTTTCAAGCCGGAGCAGCGCGAACCTCGGGCTGGCGTTCAACTGTCGGAATTCTCCAGTCAGTCGAAGACCGTACGGCTGAATCCTGTCTTGCACCCAGGAGAACAACTCTTCGATCCACCCCGGAATCGCAAACGGCCCGGTGGCCTTCCCGCTTTGAAATTCGGCTATCTGGCCCCGCATGCTGGTGATTGCGCAAGAATCTCGCCCATCCGCGAAGCAGTGGGTAGGGAATGAATTCAAACTTAGCCAACGCGTTCCAAGCGGGGGCGCAATCACTTCTCTGGTTTCCATCACTTGGTAGAGTGGTTGTTCGTCGTCGGTTGGGGTGGGAGGCAGCTCAGGCGAGAACAAGCAAACGGCAGAAATCTCATAGCGTTTCCTGACGGCGGCAATCACGTTCTCCGCCACTCGTTCCCACCTGGGGATTTCTACCCAAGGGAGGGTGAAGGGCACTCGTTCGCCAGCAACCAGGAGTTCCAATCCGCCCTTGCGGAGCACCAGGAGGCGATACAGATCCCGCGTCGCCGCCGGAGTCGCAGCCGGGAGCGAGCTTCGGCTTGAGAGTGACATATTCACAGCACCTCGTCTTCCGGCTGGGTACGAACGAGCTTGTGTTCTTCCAGAGATTCGAGGAACTCCCGCACATCGACTGCGGCGGTTTCTTCGCTGATGCGGTACTGTCGCGCGATTTGTGTTGCGATCTCTGTTTGCGCGCATCCCTCGCCGAGCAGTTCTAGAATCACAGCTCCAACAGGGTTTAGCCTGAAGATCTGGCCGTGGTATATGTCGAGGACAATTCCGCCGTCCTCACTCCTGGTGCTGCGAACTCCGGCTGAAATCGCGTACAAGGTTTGGGGTCCTTTCCGTTGATGGCGTGTTGTGCAATGTGCCACGAGTACGGGCCTGAGGCGACACTTCGCACGCAATGTTCGCAAGACGGTCGCATGTTCCCCGGCGCGTCACATCTTCAATGGGATAAGAGGGTGCTGAGAATTTTGATCCGAGTGTGTGTCTGTCCGACTTTCCGTCCTATTTCATTGCAGCACGGTTGAAAAAGGCTGGCGTCGGAATCTCAACTCGGTCCCTACTACATTTCAGGAGGGTGATTCAATGTCTGACGGGTCGATCCTTGGCAATACCTGCGGGTGTGGACTGCAGATAGGGTCGAATCGTGCATAAAAGCAGGAAGCCGATTTGCTTCCATCGTGAGACTCTACGGACACATCGTCATGACCCGTTCTGAGGGGTTGTCTACACATTCGCGTTCCCGGTCTGCGGCGGTTCCGTCCGTCAACCGTGGAAGGCTCGACCATGCCCGGGAGTCCAGGCGGCGGCATTGAACAACCGAGAGCAGAACCCGCCGCTTCCTAGAAGTACGGCAGGGCTGGCATCCTGCACGACACGGCCTGCTTCGAGAACGATCATCCTTCCAACGCAAGGCAGAGCCGACAGCCGATGCGAGATCACGAGGATGGTGCTCCCTGACAGAACGGCGGGAAGACAAGAGAGCAATTGTTGTTCAGAGACCGCGTCCAGCGATGATGTGGCTTCATCCAGTATAAGGACGCGAGGGCGCTGCAGAATCGCTCTCGCGACTCCAAGACGCTGTCGTTGGCCGCCCGACAAATGTGCGCCCCCTGGGCCGATCGCCTGATTGAGGCCTTCAGGCAACGTGCCAATCCAATCTGTGAGCCCGACGTGCTCCACGGCCTGCTCCAGTTCGGCGTCCAAAACGCTTGCTCTCGCGAGCCGAAGGTTGCTGGCGATCGTGGCATTAAAAAGGATCGGGTGGGGTGGAGCGTAGCATACCTGTTCCCGAAGGCTTCGGAGCTCGATGCCCCGCAGGTCGTGGCCGGCGATAGAGATCGATCCCGAATCCACGTCGTACAGACGCGCCAAAAGCTTCCCGAGCGTGCTCTTGCCAGCGCCATTTTGTCCCACGACGGCCACCTGCTCGCCCGCCCGAATGCTCAGGTGCGCAATCGACAATTGGCCACGATTGCTCGGATATCGGAAGCAAACATCGGCGAAGTCAATCGCCCAGGGAAGATTCTGCGGAAATCTGATCGCAGTTGGACAGATCTTGATCGCAGGCTGCAACGCCAACACCGCCTGCACTTGGCGGACACCTGCGAACGTCTTCTGCGCCCGCACGTATATCTCTGCGGCTCCGCTGAGTGGTTCGAACAACTGGGTCAGGTAGGCGTAGAAGGCCACCAAACCACCGACCGTTAATGAATCCGACAGAACACTCCAGCCGCCATATCCAACCACTGCGGACATCGCCAGTCCGATGGTCAGGCTCGTGTAAAAGGTGAACGAGATCCCAATCCTGGCGAGTCTCTGGAACGACCGAACCGTCGTACCCAGGAGATGGAGCCCCATTCGCTCGCGTCGGCGCTCTTGACGCAGCAGTTGCAGGGCCACGATCGACGAGAGATGCTCCTCAAGAAAGTTGCTCCAGGCGAGGTGATTGCGCTGCACGGTGTTGGAAGCATCCTCGAGACCGCCACGGAAGTGCCTGCTGGTCAGGAGAAAGACGGGAATGAGCGGCAGGACCGCCAGGCTCATCCGGGCGTTCAATAACAGCATGGTTCCCAGTGTGAGCGTCGTTGCCATGAGGGTTCGCAGGATCGAAGGCAGAAGATCTGAGCCAAAATATGAGATCTCGTCGACGGGCTCCGTCAAGGGGTACATGGAGACACCGACCGGAGTGCCTTCATGGTAGTCGGCAGAAAGAGTGTCGAGATGCCGCATCAGCCGCAAGCGCACATCAAGTGCCAGCCGCTCCGCTGCGAGCATCGTCAGGTAGTCTCCCGCACTTATCAGGACCGCTCTGCCTTGCTGGCAAAGGAAAATCAGGGCAGTGCCGACGATCAGAAGCCCTAGCCGGCGGCCAGGCAGGATCACATCAATCAGCCACTTCAGGACGAGCGGTGCGAGAAGCGCCAGAATGCTACCGACCGAAATGCAGACAAAACTGGCAATGTGCCAGCCAAGGAATGGACGAACTTGCCGGGACAGCCAGCGAATTTCCGAAGGAATCCACGAAATCATGCAGATCCGCGCAGGTTGCGCAGCGAATGCCGCTCCAGCGGTAGAACCGCACGTTACCCTGATGGGAGGGCGGGAGTCCAAACCTCCCCTGGCCCGTTCTCAAATCCGCCCGATGGGAACGATTCTCCCGTCATTGCTCCGGAATGGAGCAAATAAGACCGATGGATGATGTTCGGAAATGTGACGGCGGGAGTGCCTGGGCCCCGGAGATAGGTCCGCGCATGTATGTTCCTTCACCTTGCCACAACGGCCTCGACCTCAAGTGGGGCCTACCAAAAACCGGCCAGTTCGGAGCGCACGGACCCGATTGAATCAACCATGGTCAGAATCGGGACCGTCCACTGGCGGATATTCCCCAGGCGCGCCATCCTGCGCGATCAAGCGACGGTCCAGATGCGGCTCTCTAACTTATCTAGTCTCGGCTTCCCAATCCCGTAGCTGTCGCAGCACAATGCCATAACAATCGCACGCCGCCCCCTCGAGTTTTTGCCGGTCCAAAATCGTGACGCTTCCCCTGGTATAGGAAATCAGTCCCGCTTTCTGCAAAATTCCAGCGGACACCGTCACGCTGGAGCGTCTCGTCCCCAACATCTGTGCTAGGAATTCTTGTGTGAGCGGAAGGTGGTCCGATCGAATCCGGTCTTGGCTCATCAAGATCCATCTCGCCAATCTTTCTTCCACTTCATGCAGCCGATTACAGGCTGCAATCTGCGTGGTCTGCATTGCCAGTCTCTGGCTGAAACGGTGCAGCTGCTGTGCTAACTCAGGACATTGGCGAATAAGCTGTCTGAGGTCCTGAGCGCTGCACCTGTAGGCCGCACCATCTCCCTGGGTCACGACCCTGGTTGGGCTGCTGTGATATCCCACGAGCAGGGGCAAACCCACGAAGCCTTCCTTGCCAATGAGACCGACTTCTACAGTTTTCCCGTCCGGCTGAACCACCAGAACCGACATCAATCCTGAATTTATGAAGTAACCGGATTTGATAGTCTCTCCGGCTTCGTACAGGAGTTGATGAAGTTTTAGGCGCACGAATTCCAGCCTGGACACCACGTCCTTGGATTCGTTGCTTGATAAACTGAGCAGGATTGCATTGCCAATCACATTTCCATCACCATCGGTGGGAGGCTTGGCTGGGTTCAGACGAAGCGAGTCTTTTTTCACCATGACGGCTCCTTACGCAGCGAGAACGCTGTCCGATTTCGCAAGGAACCGTCGCCCAAGGGGCGCGGCGGAGGGTTGCTAGAAGAGACAGCTGGATCATACGCCCTTTTTGGACGGCATGTGCGCCACCGCACTTTGGCAGGTGCGGAGGGAGAACAGACAAGGATGTTCTCGTCTTCTGCGATTCTGACAACCGACGTTCTCGCCATGAAACTGACTCCACACTCAACAACAGCGCCTGCTCGGATCGCTGAAGGACTTTCTCGACACCGCATCTTTTAAGCGCTGCCGACCCGTTGAGGGCCTTTCCTCACAGCAAATTCTTTACTGTTAAGTTTTGCTGTGTTATGTCGCGTCTGGCGTGGCTTTTTTTGTTGTTGGCATTTTCCGGGTGGACGGCAGGCCATATTGTCGTGCGAAAAGATTCGGATCAGGATGCCAACATTTTGCTGGGCATCACTGGAGCCTAGGCGGTGAGTTTTTGTCTGGATGCCGCCAATTTCAAGTCCAGTACACTTACGTGCTCTTGTTCTCCGTGCGGGGAGGCGCTGCTTTATCTGGCCTCATTGGAATCCTGGTGAGGCGCTACGACCATGCGAAAGGCGCGAGCTTTCACTCCGTCAGCGGGCAGCATGCAACTTGCAAGCGAGCCACCGGCTCGCCCACCTGTTTCTCACCCTGACAGTCCGATGCATCAAGACTGCACACGCCGCGAATCAAAAATCGGGTAATGATGCGGCTCGTGGCGAGGGCTATAATGCGGGCGCCGACTTCACGAGAGTTCCGCGAAGGCCACGCTCGTCAGCTTCTGCGAAATTTCCTATAAGCCGCGCGCAGCCGTTTCATCCCGCGTTGGCTTGGGAACCTGTACCAGCACCGGCTCTCCCTTGAGCTGAAACAACCGACTGGGGGCTACGTAGCTGCCGGACGCGACGTCGAGGGCGGTCGCCGCGCGCAATGTAGGCAACGCTCCTTGCGCCGCATCCTGCGACATCAACGACGCGAAAATCTTCTCCAGCCAATTCTGCGGCCGGCCCGGCCCGCTGGTCTGCAGATTCGTCCGCGCATACCCTGGATGAGCCGCGTTGCTCAGCAGTCTGATTCCCGCCGCAGCGCACCGCCGTCCCAACTCCAGAGCAAACATCAGGTCCGCCAGCTTGGATTGGCAGTAGGCCTTCCAAGGCGCGTAGGTCCTCTCCCACTACAGGTCCTCAAAGTTGATCTTTCTCAGCCCCATGTTTGCTGCTCCACTCGACACAGTCGTGACTCTTGGGGACCCCGAGCGCTCGAGAGCCGGCATCAGCAAGGCTGTGAGGGCGAATGGCCCCAGGAAGTTAGTGCCGAACTGCAACTCGAAACCGTCCTTCGTCACCTGCCGCTTCGGCACCGCCATCACCCCAGCGTTGTTGACCAGGAGATCCAGCTTCGCCTCACGATTGACTTTCGCGGCAAATGCCTGCACCGATCGCAGGCTTGCCAGGTCGAGCGTCTCGAAACGTACTCTGGCCGGCGGGAGCTGGCGCCGGATCCGGTCGACCGCATCGCGACCTTTCGTCTCTGAGCGGGCTGCCAGAATGACCTCACTGCCGGCCCGTGCCAGTTCGAGCGCTCGTATGCCAGCCAATACCGCTGTTCGCCGCGGTCACGACCGCGAGTTTCCTGGTCTGGGGCGGAATATCGGTGACCGTCCATTGCGTTTTGATCATCTCGTGTTGACCTCCTGTGATATCTGATTACTCACTCATCCATGGGATGCAACAATTATTTCCGGGCGATCCCCGCCCAATAGATCTCAAATCCACCGTTGCGATATCTGTTTGCCATCGCTGGTTTCAACACGATCAGGTCCATGGTTGCTTCCGCCAAAGCCCCCAGCACCTTCGAAATCAACTCAATCGGAAGGTCGGTCCGCAGGATATGCTGCTCAATCGCGTCCTGAGTCATGTTCTGGATTTCGACGAATGGCGCGCCTCCTGCTTCGAGCGACTCTTTCGAAAGCATGCCCGAGACCTGCAGTTGGGCCAGGACCTTTCGTTGTTCAGGATTGGTCACCCCCCAATTCACGTAGCTGTCCCACACATGTCGCAACCGGGCGCGAACACTCTTCTTGCGCGGGAAATCTGACATCATCGCGTCTGCGAGTTCCAACTTGATCTCCCGGTACAGGGCATTGATCAAATCATCCTTGGTCTTGAAGTACGTAAACAGAGTTCCCTCGGCGACGCCGGCCTGTTTCGATATCTCTGACGTCGGCGCAGCTGTGAGGCCGCGCTCCGCAAATACACGAGTCGCGGCGTCGAGGATCGCATTTCGCTTGTCTTCGCTTTTGGGACGGGCCACTGAACCTCTCTTTACCTGAGCGTACACTCAAACATACCTTGGGCGCACTCTGATGGCAAGCCGACCCCGCAGTGACAGAGACGGCATTATTAAGGACGCCAGAGCCCGAGGGTCGGCGGGTTCAGGTCCTTTGAACAATTACTGCCGGATCCGCTTGCTCACGAGCTACGAGCTGTCGACACAAATGCCGTCTTGTCGACGAAGGCGATCGATCCGCCTGACGGACGTTCCTGCGAAGATGGTCATCTATGCGTGTGCTTGTCGGGGGCAAACTGAGCACGGATACACCGACTTCTTGAGCGTCAGAAGTACTCGAACCCACGCGACCGACGGAGCATTTCGGGATGGATTGTTGCTCGGCAAAGTCGAAGCCAAACGAGGCGCTGAGGCCCAAATCTCCGCCGGCCGCTGGGCTGCGGATCAGGACCGCGCCTCATTCACAGAAGGCTATCAACAAGGATATGGCCGTTGAAGACTCGGCAAGGGATTAGAAAGGTTCTAGCCCGCTGAACACATGCAAGAGAACAGCCGGGTAGAACGGGCACCCAACAACTATGGAAGCCGCAAAGTGGTGGAGTGGTGGATAAGACATGCCCGGCGTGTTGGTTTCGGTCGTGGAAGAATTGCTAAGCGCTGCCTCGCCCCGGCAACAACGGTCGTCCGTGGTGTTACAGACAAAACGCCCCAGATATGCGCTTCTGGAGCGCTCGTCGAAACGGTCTCTTCCCCAAGGACCGTGTCTGTCGCAGCGCTATGCCGAAGGGTCCTAGGCCAGACGGTGTGGCGCTGTGCTCCTTTGTGGGCGTCGTAGAGCGTAGACCTGCACGGTCAGTTGTGCAATCCTCCAAACGGATGAGGATGGGCTAACCGATTTTTCGCTCGCGCCCTCACCTAGCCCAACCCGCTTTCTGGGCTGATCCGATTCTCCTCCGAGCAGCTGGCGAGATTGTGCGCCCTTTGCGGACAGCGATCGAAACAGTCTTCCGCCGTGACCTTAGAGGACACCGACTGAGCGAAAAAGAAAATTACCGCGCCGCGCCAGACAGGGAAGGAAAGCTTGCACAGATAGGAAGGACGCCTCGTGCTAAAGCAAAGGTGTGGGAGAGACCGTAACGGGAACCTTCCTGCGTCTGATGGCGTCTGATGGGATCGGTTTGACTTGCGCGGGACGTCGGAATAACATCTGCCGAATTGTCCGGCGATGCGCCACAAGCGGTTAGAACTTTCGGCCGTTACCAACTCCGAGAGCTGGTGGCGGTGAGTGGCATGGGTGTGGTCTACCGCGCGTGGGACCCCACCCTCGCGTGTGTCGTCGCCATTAAACTCGTTAGCGAAGACACCATTCCCGACGAATCAGCCCGCCGGCAACTCTACACGGAAGCTCAAATCGCATCATCCCTGAACCACGCAAATATATGCAGGATCAAAGATGTGATAGAAGAGTCGGGCCAGGCCGGTATTGTCATGGAGTTCGTCGAGGGGCAGGTTCTTACCCACGCAATCGCCGCCAATATCGGCCTTCCTTTCGACGTGGTTGTTGAATACGGTATCCAGATCGCCGACGCTGTTTCTCACGCACACCAGCATGATGTGATCCATCGCGATCTCAAGAGCGGCAATGTGATGGTCAACCGGGACGGTCATATAAAGCTGCTGGATTTCGGCCTTTCAAAAATACAACGTCGCAGCGAGGTTCCCGGCCCTCTGCAGAACCCCGAGACCAAGGAGAGTTCAGACGCCATCGTGGGAACCCCGCCATACTGGGCCCCGGAAGTGCTGAAGCACTATCCGAGCGATACCCGCAGCGATATTTGGAGCTTTGGTGTGCTCCTGTACGAAATGGCCAGCGGGCAAATGCCCTTCAAAGGGGCCACCATCATTGAGTTAGGCTCGGCGATCCTGCATGACGCTCCTTTACCGCTGCCCGAACATGTGCCAGAGTCGCTCTCGAAAATTATCGACCACTGCTTGCGTAAGCAGATCTCCCAGCGTTACCAGCGCGCCAGCGAAGTATGCGCAGCGCTTGAGGCGATCGAGCGGGGCGGTACCCGCCGGCAAGGGAACATCAGGCCTCAACCACCTGCGATCCGGTCGGTTGCAGTGTTGCCGTTGGAAAACCTTTCGGGTGCTCCGGAGCAGGAGTATTTTGCGGACGGCCTCACCGATTCGCTGATTACCGCACTTGCGAAAATCGGGGGGTTGCGCGTCATTTCTCGCACTTCGATCATGCAGTACAAGCATGCTCCAAAAACGCTCCCCCAGATTGCACGCGAATTGAGTGTGGACGCCATCGTGGAGGGGTCGGTGCGTCGCGATGGCGATCGGGTGCGAATCACCGCAGAGTTGATCGAAGCCCGCACCGATCAGCATCTTTGGACGGAAAGCTACGACCGAGACCTGCGCGACATCCTCAGCGTGCAGACCCAGGTGGCAGGTGCGATCGCGAGTGAGATACGAGCCAAGCTGAGTCCTCCGACCGGATCGTCACCGGTCGAGCCGTCAGGCGGCCGTGCGCTGGATCCTTCGCTCCTGGAGACCGCCGGTCCCACCAGCGACAGCCTCGGCCGGTCCAGTGCGGTGAATCCTAGAGCGTACGATCTCTACCTCAAGGGCCGTTATTTCTGGAACAACCAGGTTACGGACGAGGATTTCCGGAAGGCCGTCGAATATTACAAACAGGCAATCGCGATTGATCCACAGTCCGCGCTAACCTACGCCGGCTTGGCTCACTGTCTCGTTCTGATGGGCACGGGCGAATATGGCCTGAGAGCGCCTTTCGAAATCATGCCGAAGGCGAAGGAGGCCGCTCTCCAGGCCTTGCGACTTGACGACTCGATCGCGGAAGCGCACTTGTCGCTGGCGATGGTGAAATTCCGCTTTGATTGGGACTGGGAAGGTGCGGAGAAAGAGTTCCAGCGTGCGATCGAGCTCAATCACGGTTATTCGGCTGCACATTACTGGTACTCGGTTTACCTGCTGGTCCTGGAGCGCTTCGATGAAGCATTCAAGGAGGTACAGATCGCACGGCAGCTTAGTCCGTTCTCGCCCATCATGCATTTCAGCCTGGGATTGTTACTCTATGCCTCGGCCCAGCATGAGCAGGCAATCGAGCACCTGAACGAAACCGCGGCGATGGATGCAAAGTTTCCCCTTGCCCATCTCGTTCTGGGGCTGACATTCGGGAGGAAGGGCAGATTCGAAGAATCGATCGCCGAGTTCAAGCAAGCGCTGAGGATCGCAGGCACAAGACATCTATGGTCAAGCTACCTCGGACAAGTCTATGCGCTGGCCGGAAAAACTGAAGACGCAGTCGAAATCTTGCACGAACTGCATACCGCATCCAGACACCGCTACGTGCCGCCGGTGGCTTTTGCCATCGTGTACGCCGGCCTGGCGAAGATGGATGACGCCTTTCATTGGCTGGAGCGGGCTGCCGACGAGCGGGACGGACTGTTGATCTATCTTAAGGTCGGGTCGGCCTTTGATAGCCTGCGAGCGGATCCGCGATTCTCTGGAATCCTGACCCGAGTGGGCTTGCAGGGAGATCCCGGGCTCGACGTCTCTCATCCTACTTCGAAGGCGGCTGAACCCGGCCCGGACCCTCTGCACGTACCTGACCCGTTGCCGACCCCTGCTCCTCGACCGACGTTTCCAGGAAAACTACTTCTGGGGGCGATTCTAACCGCGATCGTAGTCTATTTCGGCCCCCGCATCCGCGATCGGGTATGGCCGTCGAGGACAATTTTGGCCATCCAACCCCTCAAGACCCTGGGTGGCGATGCCGATGCGCGCCGGCCCGCCGAGATTGTGCGAGAAGAGATCTTTACGCGATTGAGTGAACTGCACCCGGACAAACTGGGGGTGGTCGAACTGACGACGGCAGATTCTGAACTCAGTTTTGAACAAGTCTGCGCAAGGCGCAACCCGACCTACGTTCTTGCCGGGGCGGTTCATCGTGACGGCAATCAGATGGCAATCACCGATCAGCTGGTGTCATGCAACGACCAAACCGGTATTGTGGGCGACCGACACGCAATTAACCCTGACGGTTCAGGCATGGGCCCGGTTGTAGAGGATATCGTGCGGAAGATCCTCGCCGCGCTTCCCCGGGAAATACAGACCGCACACCAGGTAAACCCCAAGGCGTATGAGGCTTACTTGCAGGGGCGCTTCGAGTGGAACCTGCGCACTACTCAAAGTCTGACGGAGGGTGTTTCTTCTTTTCAGAAGGCAATCGAATATGATGCAACTTACGCGCCTTCCTACGCCGGCCTGGCGGACTGCTACGCGCTGTTGGGGTCCGCGCCCTATACCAAGCTGCGGCCGAGCGAAGCCTTTCCGAAGGCGAAGGCCAACGCCCTGAAAGCGCTTGAATTGGATGAAGGTCTCGCAGAAGCTCATGTGTCGCTGGGATATTCCGCGCTGGTATACGACTGGAATTCCGCAGAAGCTGAAAAGGAATTCAGCAAAGCGATCCGACTACGGCCCGATTACGCCACCGCCCATCAGTATTACGCCTATTATCTGACCGCCGTCGGAGACTTGGACCAGGCCATTGCCGAACGCAAGCGAGCCGTTTCGATCGAACCAAAGTCGCCCTTGCTTAACACGGCCCTCGGTGAGGCATACTATCAGGCGCGACACTTTAGTGACAGTATCGGGCCTAACCAAGTGGCCCTCTCCATTGACCCGCGCTATGCGGTCGCGGTGATCAACCTGGGCCGCGCCTATGAGCAGATGCGAATGTATCCAGAGGCGCAGCAGGCCTACCAGTCAATTCTGGCGTTCGCACCGCACGACCCTGCACTACTGGCACTGCTCGGTCACCTCGATGCTGTCTCTGGGCAGAAGGCGGCGGCGCGTGGAATCATTTCGCAGTTACAGCAGATGAGCACCAACAAAGACACATATATCCCGAGTCTCTACATTGCCCTGATCTGCATAGGTCTTGGAGACAATGACCAAGCGTTTGCATGGCTCGACAAAGCCTACGAAGAACGTAGCGAATACCTTGTCTATCTGCCCACGGAGCCGATGGCAGACCCGCTGCGAAACGATCCCAGATTTTTCGCGTTGCTGGAACGTGTGGGGCTGAGGAAATGAGCAGACCCCCAAGAGCGTTCCAATGACCCACACCGCTCCTGACTCGGCAAACCTACTCTACGGCATCGCCCGTAATCTGCTCCAGGAGCATGACTATGGAGAGTTGCTCACAAACGTCCTCGACATGACGATCCAGATCCTGGGAGCGGACCGCGGATGCGTCGTGGCCCGTGAAAAAGGCGGATTTCGCGCCACCGCGGCCCGCAATTTCCGTAACGAAACCCTGGCCGAGCGGGAGATGGAGATTAGTACCACGATCGCCGAGATGGCGGTCGAGGAAGGCCGGGTGCTTCTGCTTCACGATGCGCGGGAATCGGCCGTCCTTCGAGACAAAAAGAGTGTCCGCAGACTTCAGTTGCGTTCCGTTCTGTGTGCGCCGCTGATCGTCAGCAACGAGGCCTTCGCGGTTATCTACCTGGAAAACCGGGAACTTTCCAACCACTTCAATGATCGACACGAGCAGTTGTTGTCCGAGATATGCGCCTTGGCGGCGCCCCGATTGCACACTGCGGTTGCGATCGAGAGCGCTCGTCAGAAAGCTCGCGATCTGGAACTTGCGCAGGGTGAAAGCGACGGCATTATTACGGTTGATCCAGGCATGTCGATCGTTCTCGAAACCCTTTCGAGAATTGCTCCCACAGAGCTGACAGTACTGGTTCAAGGCGAGACCGGCACCGGTAAGGAACTCGTCGCCCGAGCGATATATCGCCGCAGTCACCGGGCGGCTGGCCCCTTCGTTGTTTTGAACTGCGCGGCGATTCCCGCGACGCTGATCGAGTCCGAACTGTTCGGATGTGTACGTGGAGCCTACAACGGCGCCGACCGCGACCGCGTAGGGCTGATCGGCTCCGCCAACCGCGGCACGCTGTTTCTCGACGAAATCGGTGAAATGCCCTTCGAACTTCAGTCCCGGTTGCTGCGCGTCCTGCAATCGGGAGATTTCAACAGAATCGGATCTGTCCGCTCCGAGCAGGTGGACGTACGCGTGATTGCCGCCACCAACCGTGATCTTGAGAGCGAGATCGAACAGAGACATTTCCGGGAAGACTTGTATTTCCGCTTGTCCACGGTCACCCTGAAAGTCCCACCCTTGCGCGAGCGCAGAGCCGACGTGATCATGCTGGCCGATCATTTCCTGCGGGCTTACGCAGGAAAGCGCGCCCTTCCGCCTCCCCGGCTTAGTGACGAATGCCTCCAATTGCTGTTGGCCTACCACTTCCCTGGAAACGTTAGGGAACTGGAAGGAGAAATGGCCCGCCTGGTAGCGATGTGCACGCCCGGAGACGAGATTTCTGCAAGCGCCCTCAACGATCGCATCGCCCGGCGCAAGCCGACTTCTGCGAAGGAGGCTGAGATCCAGCCAATGTCTCTGGTGGAAATGGAGAAGAAGCTTATTCTGGCTGTCCTTCGCCACACGGGCGGCAACCGTACGCAGGCTGCAGAAATTCTCGGGATCAGTCGGGAAGGACTTCGCATGAAGATGCAGAAGCTGAGGTTGTCGCCTCCCGTTGAGCAGTAGCCTCTCACTGTCTTACAAAAAGTTAGTCTCCTACCTTAGTTGATCGTGAATCAGCTGCCTCGGCACCATTCAACTGGCCATTTGTCGGTCGGTCTTGTCGCCCCGCCTCTTTGGTACGGGGCGTGCCCATGCCATAGAGAGTTTGGGCTCAGGTCAATGATGTTGCTCAAGGAACAAACAACTTGGCCGCAACCCCCACCAGCACTTCGTAAGAAATGTTGGCGGCACTGAAAGGTTTCTGGGCAGCTGGAATTCACGATTCTTCGCCACATGTGGCCCTGGCTCCAGACTCCAGGAGGGCACATGCGTGGATTGGCACATATCGCGATTTGCGTGGCCGCGTCGATCGCCGTCGCGGAGTTTCTGGGCTACTTGCTGCACTGCCTCATGCACAACGGATGGATTCCATGGCTCAGCGTAAGCCATATGAAACATCACATGCTTCTCTACGGCCCCCTGCAAAAGCAGCGTCCCAGCGAACAATATCTGGATGCAACCACTGGCGAGGTCGCCATCGGGAATATTGGACTGGAATGGATTGTCCCGAGCAGTGTGATCCTGGCCGTTTCTGTTGCTGCTCTGCGCTTGCTGAGAGTCTCTTTAGCCGATCAGTCGCTCTCCATCGGGACGATATTGGTTTGGAGCTTCCTGATGTTTAGTTATCTGCATGACCGGATGCACGTCAAAGGCTTCTGGATGGGACGTGCTCCGCTGCTCAGCCGTTGGTTTCTGCGGGCGCGGCGTCTGCACGATATCCACCACCATGCCTTAAACAATGAAGGATTGATGGACAAGAACTTTGGGATCGGGTTCTTCATTTTCGATCGGCTGTTTGGCACGCTGGCGCACGAATTGTCTGCCTTTAACCGTCGCGGCTACGGAGCGGCGCAGGAGAGATTTCGGAATCTGTATGGCAGCAAGAGCGCCGGTGTCAGGTAGCGCGGGTCCAAACGACGGGTAAAGTACCGATGACAATGGACACAAGATGGTCTGTTCCTCTCGTTTCGAGTTTCCAAGGAGCAGCATTGGCCGTGGCGGCCAGTTCTATTTCGCAGACTTAATCCGAATCAATATCAGGAAAATCCACATTGGGACACGGAGGCTTTATGAAAACCAAAGATGAACGAGACACAGTTAGGGAAACGACAAAAATGTTGGGTCTCTTTGTCTTCGTTGCCAGCTTCATGCTTACGCAGCGTGCGACAGCAGAAAAGCGCACAGTCAATTGCGACAGGAAAGAAACGATCACCAGAGCCCTCCAATTGTTGTCCGATGCGAATCCGCAAGGACCGAACACGTTATTGGTTTCGGGTAGTTGCAGAGAGAACGTCGTCATTCAAAGTTTTGACCGCCTGACATTGATCGCCAAAACCGGAGCCTCGATAAGCGATCGATCGGACGGGACCTTGGCGGTAGTCGACATTGAGGACTCACGTAGGGTCACCCTGCAGGGATTCGCGATCCAGGGCGGAGATAGTGGCGTGATCTGCGGTAACGCGAGCGTTTGTTATTTGACGGCAAATAGGGTTCAGTCTTCAGTCGGACAGCAGGGGGTGGTCGTGAGTAATGGTTCTCGTGCATTTCTCGTGAGCAATGTGATGCAGAACAATTCGGGACGCGGTCTGACCCTGAACGAAGGTTCACAGGTGTTCAGCGACGGCGATACTTTTCAGGGCAATGCGGGTGCGGGAATCGTCGCAAACTCCGGAGCTTACTTCGCCGCTACCAGTGTCGTTGTGCAGAACAATGGAAGTGATGGGAGCGATGCGATCGTTGCCAGTGATCATTCGACCCTCAGGCTTATCTCATGCGCGATCACGGGCAACACGGGCAACGGCGTCAGATTGCAACACAGCGCGGAAGCGAGGTTCGACAACTATGTGGGACCGACCACCGTTACTGGCAATGGAGGTAGCGGCGTCAGTGCCGGCGATTTGTCCTTTGCATTATCCGGGCCAAGCAGCATTGCAGGAAACCTCGGCGGCCCGGATGTGCTCTGCACTCCACAGTTCTCAGCTACTCGCGGCGCTCTAACCAATATAGGGGGCGGAACAACGAATTGTGTGGAACCGTGAGGCAGTGCGACCGATCATTCGCCACGGTCACATGCTACTGACCGAGCAGATTGCTCGTGGGAACGAAGACACGAAAACCGGAAATCGGACACTGACAAGGAAATTCACATGTTACGAGGAGGAGAATATGACCGCATTGTTTGCATCGAAGGATCGTGGAGCCTGGCAGGCGAACACGGCCACAAGAGCAGGGTTGCTTGCCGTCCTGCTGGTTTTGGTCGCTACTTTCGTTATGGCAGATCCGATGGTCGTCAATTGCGACCAGGGCCAGTCGCTGAATCGCACCCTGGCCAAACTGAATAAGAACATACCGGCAAGCGTGCTGGTAATGGGGACTTGCAGCGAATACGTTCGAATCAGCGGATTCGACCGGCTCACGCTAAAAGGCTTGCAGGGCGCAACGCTGGTTCAACCAGGCGTGGATCCCGGTGACGGCCTCGCAATCCACGTTTTATCGATCGAAGCTTCACGAAGCATCACCGTCGATGGGTTCGCTATCCGCTCCGGGGCGTCCGCGCTCGCGGGCATCGGGATTGGAGGCAATAGCATCGACGTTCGGCTTCGGAACCTGACCGTTGACGGCGCTGGCGCTTTTGGGATCTTTATCTTCGAGAGCAGCCAGGTGTCACTCGCGCGAGTGACCGCCAGTGACCCCGGATATGCCGCGGTGGGCGTCTATGACGTTTCCGACGTGCATGTCGAGAATTGCCTGTTCGAGCACTCGACGGGCGCCGCCTGGCATGCGGGCCTGGACGTCGGTTCGGGCCACGTCACCATGCAGGGAACCACCATTCGCAATATGCAGGTTGGCGTCAACATTACAAGGAGGGGAAGCGTCGATATACAGAGTTTCAATTCCTACTACCCGGTCAGTAGACCGAACGACGTGGTCATCGAGAGTCCCACTGGCACCAACTTCTGGGGAGTTGCGGTCGGAAGTGGCTCACTACTTAACTTGGGCGACACCAAGCTGCGCATCACCGACCCCGGCCAGCCGTGGGGTGGCAACACCGCAGGTGTATTCGTCTCCGATGGCGGAACGCTCAACGCGGGCGCCAACCTCGTCGTCTCGGCCAGCCAGGGCCAAGGCGTCTTCGTGAGTAACACTTCCCACGCGACCATGGCCGGCTCGAGCATTACGGGGAGCGGCCACGGAGGTTTGGTTGCGGTCAACCTGTCCACAATCGCGGTGGGCACGAGCAGTCCTTCGACCGGGATCAGCGGAAACAGGACCGATCTGTTCTGCGATTCCAGATCGCTGATGACTGGAGGCGCGAACATCGCCAATGCCACAAGCGTGCAGTGCAGTAACCTTCTGGCCGGCGACAGTGTGGACTTGCCGTAGCGAGGTCCGGGAACGACCAAAGCAGACCACTCCTATGCGCCGTAGTCGATCCTTCGCTGAAACGCGTCAATGGCCGCTCGATCTTCGGGCGGCTTCTTCTCTCGGAGTGCACACTCACGGTTTCCCCAAACGCGGCTGCATGCGAAGGGTGTAGTCCTTGTCGTCGGGGAGGCGGCCATCCACGCGAAGGATCTTCACAGAGCCGTCGACATCAGCCGTGCGCAGGTAACCGATGGCCCCCGGTACGTTGAACACGAATCTGAGGACTTCGGAGGGAGTGGTGAGAGTCTTCGGGGACACAAAGACCACGCCAGTAAAGACCCCCTGGATGAAATGATTATTCAGATCCTTTTCATTCATGCCGTAAATTTCGCGCAGGATCACCTTTCGCTCGGGTTGTGAGGGGTTCATCATGACGACGGTGATGCGACGACCGTTGGGCCAGTGACTGCGCTCTCCCAGAAATATCTTGCGCAGTTCAGGAAGCGAGAAGTTTTCCACGGGGTTCGATTGATTCACGATGATCGCCAGGCTTTGCTCGGATCCACCCGCCAGGGCGGGCGCGGACCCGAGGACGCCGGCCGCGCTGTGCGGCGACAGTGCTCGCAACAGAATCGCAGCGGTCAGCAAGATCACGACACTGGTTGCGCGCCCCATCATGGCACCCTTCTAGAACGTGAATGCAAGTTGAAGAGCTAGTGCATTGAAGGCTGGCTGGTGGCGTAACTCCGTGCGATCATATTGCAACTTTAACGCCACCGACTCGCTCGCATCAAATCGCAAGCCTACCGAGGGACCTTGGCGCCGACCAACATCCGGGAAAACTGGCTCCGAATCCGAGCCATTCACATACTGGTAGCGGAAGTAAGGACGGTAGGAGCCAAACAGTCTCGAAATCTGGGAGTAGAAACCCGGCGTGTTAAATACCCGCGGCGACCCGTCAGGTGCGTGCCGAATCAGCAAGACCTCGTTGAGCCACTCAAAGTTGGGACGCACCACCACTGCGTGGGCGGCAAAGACCAGTTCACCGATGGTCGGGGCATTGGCTGGTGTCAGGTGATCGTGATAGACCGAAAAGCCAACCTGCAACCCGCGCACCGCTTCAGGAGTCGCGAATAACGCCAGGTTCACGGCCTTACCATTGTTGTCGTCGACCCTGTTCTGCACGGGTTCGGCGGTTGGGGAGCTGGAAGCGCGTCCGTTGCCGACCTCCGCTACGTAGTGTAGTTGCAGCCCTCCGGAGGGGATCAATCCCGATGCGGAGATGCCGACATTGTGGATGGGCAGGATGCCGCCGTTGTCTTCGAACTCGAAGAGGAAAGGGCGGCCCGTGGCGGTCTGAAGCCAGGTGCTGTGATGGTAGGCGGTGTTGTAGTAGCCAATGGCGGTGTGATATCGGCCCACAGACAACTTGAACAAGTCGTTCGGGGAATACTGCAGAAGCAGGCGCTCGACGTCGACACCGAAGTGGTTCTGCTGGTCGGCTTCAAAGACGATCTCACTCAGGAGCTTGAATCTATCCGAAACATCTGAAGTGACAAAGAGATCGAGCTGTCCCAGGGCGAACGAAGTCGTGTTGCCTCTCTGGTCGCTGCCATGAAGATTTACGTCTCCGAACCCGCGGATACGCATCAGTGTGTTGCTGGTGTCCATTCGTTCCGCCATGGCAGGCGCCGACTTGACCTCCGTTTCGCTTTCCACAGGCGCGGTGGTGGGAGCCGCGGCCGGGGCGGCCGGCTGCTTGACCGCTTCGAGCTGTGCGACGCGAGCCTCCAGTTGCTCCACACGACGGAGGAGCATTTGTACGGTTCGCTTCTCCGAATCCGTTTCGTTGGAAGGCTGCTGGGCTCGAAGAGCGGAGGTATTCAAGAGAATTCCGAAAAGCAGCGCCAACACACGCATCCGGGATATTCTCTGCGGCGTCCGCACGGCGAGGAACCCGAATGACGAGAAAAGGGAAGAGCGCATAGACTGCCTCCTGAGCGGGCTGAGCAGTCGCAGAGGTCAAACAGAATTTTCCGTTCCGAAGGTGGAGCACGCTCTCCGGTGGCAGAACTTGGCCTCCCAACTCGCGCCCGGACGTACCAGCAAACAGAAAGACTTCTTGTTTGAGTCCCAAGAAAAGGGGAAGACAGGAGCCGGTTGCCCCAACCCACCGGCGACGGTGTGTAAGCTACCGCATGTCGAGGAAACGATCAATCGAAATCGGAACACACCGAAATCGGGACAGGAGGGAAGAGCCCTTTGATCATTCCAGGACAGACGCGGCCCGGATCTACTGAACCGATTCGCGGATCAGCACGACATCGGAGTCGGTATGGCCTCGCAGCAGGGCCAAGCTTTTGCCATCCGGCGACCAACGAAACGCGAAGATCTGCTCTCCGGTGAAAGAGGTGACCTGTTTACCCTGTGCGCCACCGATCGGCTGGACCCATAGATTGTCCACTCCGCTCTCCCGAATCGGGTAGGTAACCGCCTTGCCGTCCGATGCGAAATCCAAGCCTCCACTCGAGATTCGCTCATCGGCATCCGCCAGTTGCGGGATTCCGCCTGCAGACGACAGATCGAGGAACGCTACCTTGTATTGGGGATAGGGATCCTCCGGAGTGGGTACGGTCGCCAGCACATACGCGAGAAGCTTGCCATCGGGAGAAATGCTCAGCCCCGTGCCAGCGGGGAGGGTTCTGGGAACGACGCTGTTCGTCAGCATCTCGGGCTTTCCCGGACCGCTGAGAGGTGCCCGCCAGAGTTGCTGTAACTCCAGGTTCCAGTAGTAGGCCCATTTTTCATCCGCTGAACAGACCGGGTTCCGATCATTCTTGCCATCGGTCAACTTCACAGGATTCGTGCCATCCGGATTCGCGCGCCAGATGTTGGTGGAGTTGGTGCCGTCATGAAATGCCCAGGAATAAACGAGGTAGCGGGATCCGCAATCGGATAACTCGACAATCGCAGCGTTTGGATCACCCACCAGTCGGGTGGGAACGGCCTGGTCGATGCCGGTCCGCAACAGGCGCGTGAAATCGGTAAAAATCAAATTTCCGTCGGCGGTCCAATCGAACGAATACACTGACTGACCCTGCGGAAGGATCTGAGTTAGGTCGTTGCCGCGAAGCAGGAACAGGGTTTCTGAGGTTTTGGTCTGGACCGTGGCCAGAGTCTTGCCATCAGTGGAGAGAGTTAGGGTGGCGTAGCTGTTGGTGTCGCGCGTGATGGGATGGAACGAATGGTCGCCAGCGGGAATGAAACCGATCTGCGACCGTCGGAAGTAATCCGGTCCCTTCTGGGAAAACAGGGCGAGCAGACCGTTCGCGTCCGGTAGCCATTTGAAATCTAGTGTGAGTTTGTCATCAAAAGTGGCAAAATTTCCAATCTGCCCAGATCCGACCTCCAAAAGTGCAATTCCACCCAGAGCCTTGCCTGGCCTCAGCAGTCGGTAGGCGAGCTGTTTGCCATCGGGAGACCAGGCGACCGACGAGGGTGCGTCGGATGCGGGCGCCGCCACGCGCAACACTTTTTCATCAGTACCGTCGAGGTTGATGGTAATGAGGGCGTACTTACCAGGTTCGGGAGCGTTGGAGCGGGCAAAGGCGACGCGGTGTCCGTCGGGAGAGAACGTGATGTCGCTGTAGATGCCGCGTGCCACGGTCTGGGCAGTACCGCCCAGTACGGGGGCGCGGTAGAGATCGAAGTTCGTATTGGTCGCGTCCACCGCCTTAATGAAATAAAGATAATTTCCGTCGAGCGAGAACGCCAGGCTCTTGTAGGAAGCAGGTGAAGGCGGAATGACCTGCGTGTCGCTACTGGTGGGCAGGTTGCGGAGCCACAAGCTTTGCAGCCCCTTTTCGTTCATGACCGTAAGTATGTAGCGAGCGTCGGGCGAGATGGCGGTGAGGGCAGCCTTCCCTGACGTCGTAACCTGGGTGATGGCAAACGTCTGGAAATGAGCCGGTCCGGCCCGAAACATCGAGTACACTCCAAAGCCCGCGACCACCAAGACAAGCAGAGTCGCCAACCCGACAGCCGCGGCCATCCACTTGTGCTGTTTGACAACCGCGATGACCGCGGAACTATCGCTCGGCTGGCTGGCCGAGGACGTCGGGGTAAGATGAGGGGGCTCCGGAGGTCCGGCGGAGAACCCAGAGGCAGACTGCCCAGTGCCGCTTGAAGTTGTCTCCCTCTTCAGGCGTCGGAGGTCGGCGCGCATTTCAGAAGCGACCTGATAGCGGAGATCGCGATCTTTTTCGAGCGCTTTGCTGATGATCTCCTCCAGTTTCGGGGGGAGATCGGGGTTGAGCCGCAGCGGACGCAGGGGTGGCCGATTCAGAATGCCATCAAAGATGGTGGCGGAGGTGTCACCCCGAAATGGCAGAGTTCCCGTACCCATCTCGTAGAGCACCGCTCCAAAGGAGAACAGGTCGGTTCGGGAATCCAACTGCTTCCCCTTGGCCTGCTCGGGGGACATGTAGGCGGCAGTACCCACGGTAGCGCCGGGATTGGTAAGGTGCTCGACATTCTCCTCAGCGGTGGCCTCGACGGTGAGCGTCTTTTCGGTAGGGTCGGTCACGGGTGTTAGCTTGGCGAGACCGAAATCGAGTACCTTTGCGCTCCCGCGCTTGGTAACGAAAATGTTTGCCGGCTTGATGTCGCGATGCACGATGCCTTCGGTGTGAGCCGCATCGAGGGCATCGGCGATGTCGATGGCCAGCGACAGCAGGCGCTCGTTGTCCATTGGGGTGCCGCGGATCAAGTGCTTGAGAGTCCAGCCATCCAGAAATTCCATGGCGATGAACGCCTGGCCGTCGTGTTCCCCGATGTCGTAAATCGTACAGATGTTGGGATGATTCAGGGCCGAGGCAGCGCGGGCTTCGCGTTGAAAACGGGCCAGGGCCTGGGCGTCGCGGCAAAGCTCGGGCGGCAAGAATTTGAGAGCGACGAAGCGCTGCAGGCGCGTGTCGGTCGCCTTGTAAACGATACCCATCCCGCCACCACCGAGTTTCTCGATGATCTTATAGTGCGAGATGGTTTGACTAATCATCAGACGCGCCCCAGACGCGGCTGCCAAGTGCGGTGCTTATGTTAGGGGTCTGGTGCCGGGAAGTCAATTGGAACGAGGGGGTGGTGCGGGGGTGGTGTATAGCGACGGCAAAATGCTCCCTCCCCCGGACGGACCCCCGATTTTGACTCTGGGCCGGGATGCGCGCGCACGTGCGTGAGGTGGGATAGGATGGGCCTTCACTCTCAAGGAATTCTCACTGAGTGAAATCGCCTGGCCGCTCGGGCCAGATCCAGCGCTCGATCTAGACACGGGTCCTTTTCCTGATGAAGGTCTTGTGCCGTCGGAATGCAGAACTCATCGGGTGTGACTCCGTGGTTTTCCAGTTCGTCGCCATTCTCCATCACCACCCTGGACACCGCAATCTCGGTCCCGAAACCGACCATGTCGTAGGCTCCAACCTTTTCCCAGAGCATCTTTGCCATGTTCACTCGTCCGCCGGACGTGTCACCGACCAAGGTTGCCCTCTTGCGAATTTGCATGTCGCGAGCGAACATTTCCGATGCACTGGCCGATTCGCTGTCTATCATGACGAACACCGGCATGGAGATTTTCGGATGCTGTGGTTTTACGCGGAGACCTTCCGTTTTGTCTCGTCCGACCTGATTCGCCATTTCGTATGGCTGGTCGGTAAAGTAACCGGCGAGAGAAGACAGCGTTTCGCGCGCTCCACCGCCGTTCCCGCGCAAGTCGATGATGACCGCGCTCGCACTCTTAACTTTGTTGACCATCGAATCGACGTCACCGCCGGAAAGCATGAAGGCTCGCAGCTTGAGGTAGCCAACATTTCCCTCATAGTCGCGGTGTTTGTAGATGGGTTCCTGAGCGTCGAGCTCTTGCCGTATTGCGTTGTAGTCCATGAGGTACCCCTTGCCGCGCCGCTCAACTTTTGCCAGTATCTTGATGGTGCGCGGTGCATCATTACCTCGCATGATTTCAAGCGTGAGCTCTTTTACCGGATTAAGAAACTCGAAATAGCGCGTCATCTCAAAGAAGTTCTCCCTTTTCGCTGCAAAGCCCCCCATGCCGACGATTTTGTCACCCAACTGCGGGCCTGCATTGATTGCCGGGCCGTCCTTTTTCAGCTTATAGACAAGGATGTCTTTGCCGAATGGCTCTGCCTCAAAACCGTAATCAACCTTTGCCGAGCGCCCTGGTGGAATGAAGAATGTGTGGGAGTCATTGAGTTGGTACGGCACGGACGCGATGGCAGCCAGCATATCCCCTAGCTAGGTGATCGGCTTGGCGAATTCTCTGCCGCGCGCGGTCAGTTATGGCTTTCCAATCCACGCCCTTGAGGCTGGGGTCGTAAAAGTTCTTCTGAATGTCCTTGGCTACAACATCCATGATGCCTTCCATGCGCCCGCGTTCGAACTTGTCGTCAGCCTTCACGCAAAGAACAGCGCCGGTCCGCCAGGCGATCGCCAATCCTATGAACGCAATCAGTGTTTGCCTTATGAAGAAGCAGCGCTTGAACATGACTCTCTCCCCCAGTGGAAACTGTTCATTATGTCGCCAGTGAGCGGGGTCGAACAACGGCAAAAGGGCCATGCTGGAGGAAATAGCAGAGCCGTAGAAGTGCTGCCCATCCCAGGTTTTTGGTTCGGTTGGTCGCACCTCGGAGACTGAAACCCACCGCTTGTTAGTCTCTTGAGGCGATGACCTCCAGAATCGGCAATATCGTTCTCGAAGAAGGCGCCCTTCCCGAAGAATATTTCCGCTGCATTCTCGCCTCTCTGCAGGACGAAGCATTCCTCCGCATTGATGGATCTTGGAAGCTAGTCCGTGTATTCGAAGAAAACTGGAAGGAGCTCTCCGAGTTGCAACGGGCAGCTTTGTTGCCGGTGCTAGAGGCAAGCTACGGGTCCTTCCACGACTGGATAGCATGTTTTGTCATTTCTGGAATTCTGGGAGAGCTATACAGGGATGAGAGAGCGTTTGGCGCACCGTGTCGGCTTCGGAATTGTCGCAAGGAGATGCCTCGATCGTTCGTTCCACATGGCTTTGAACATATGGCAGGCGATCCAACAAACGAAGGCTTGGCACAGCGTGCACTCGAGGAACTAACCAAGATGGAGCGGGACGAGTCTGAGATGGTTCGTGGGGAGGTGAGAGAATCCCTTTCCAGGCTCGGGAGACGAGAATCTAAAAGGAGGCTCTAACTCGCTCTGACGGGGTGGCATCAACGTCCACGTCTTCAAGGGAAAGGACTCGGAAGGGGAGTGTAGCAAAATCCCCTCAATGCATAATACCCCGTCGATGGAACGAGGGATGGAAGGCAAGGCGGATGGAACGAGCGGACGGGTATACAACAGGTTAAAATCCCATCGCCGCCCTTCCTTTTCCGATGTGCCTTGGGGCGTTGCCGCACGCTGAGCAAGAATTCCGCCCTTTGGGGTCTTGGCCGGCAAAGCTGCCTGACAAACGTATCATTGGAAAATGCTGCTAGCGCGCAGTGGGCATTCCGCTCTACTTCGATCCCTACGGCAGCACTACCTTGCGGCCTGCTCGCCAGCGGATGAGCAGCACGCGATGTCCGGTTTGGATTCCGGTTCGGGAGTCGATGCGAAACCCGCCGTAGAACGTATTGCAGTTTAGATCAGACGCTGTACTTCGCAGCGTCTCGTTGTCCAACGAAGCCGCCTGCCGAATGCATTCTGTCAGAACCAATCCGGCAGCAAAACTCCCGGCGGCGATGTAGTCCGGCGCTTGGCCGAACTCCCTCTGGAAACTCTCCAGAAACCAGTCCGACGTCGGCCCTGCAATGTTCGGCAAGGTCATGCCGGGTTCCCACTGGCTCGGCCCAACGACCCCATCCGCTAATTGCCCAAGTTCCGCGGAGAAAGCAGGAACGCCAGCCGCCACCGCCGCCACCTCCCGTACAGTGCTCGGCCAACGATGGCGTGTTCGCATGATACCCAACTCGTCCTGAAAACTCCCTGCGAGCACGACGATCTCCGAACTAATACCGAACAGGACACCGAGCATAACGTCGTGATTGTCCCAGGAAACGTTGATGGGGACCAGATGCACCGAGTGGTGAGCCACACTGAGAGCAGATTCCAGAATCCCACGGGCGACCCGCCATCCAAACGTTCCTCTGCCTGAGTACAGGACGCCAATTCGAACAAGCGCTGGGCAGTCTGCAGCCAACCACTGCGGAAGCGATCGCAGGTAGTCACCTGCCGGGCTCGCGATGCCGACCACATAGCGCCAACCCCGGCTGAAGATCTCATCGGAGGAACCGCCATAGTTCCATAGGATCTTCCCCTGTTCTTCCGCAATCTCCGCCGCGGCCATCGTCAAGCCGCTGGAATAGGGTCCTAAAAGAATGTCGATCTTATCCTCCTTCAGAAGCTGGAACACGTTCTTCCGGGCAAAGCGGATCTCACTGCGATCGTCATGCCAAACCAGGCGGACAGGCCTTTTCTCTTTGTTCCCCACGCTAATGCCGCCTTGAGCATTGATGTATGACTGCCAGAGGCGAACACCTTGGAGCGCCTGTTGACCCTGGGGGCAGAACCTTCCCGTCAGGGAAATGGACAGCCCGACTGTAACTTCTGAAGTAGCGCACATACCTGAGCCACCTCGCCAAACCAGTGATATCGCATTCCGTAACGGTACATTTCTGGGGCCACCCGCGCTACAATCGTGGCCTTCGGTCCGCCCTACCCGGGGTTTGCCCGAGAGGGAGCGTTTGGGTGTATGCTTGTCGGCAATTCCAGGCTGGACCGAGATCCTGTTGAGCAGTTTCTGGGATAAAGTACAGACCTTCAGGTAATGAGAGGCCTGCACCAGAGCGGGCTGGATTCCGCCGATGGTCCAGCACTAATCAAGCCGGTCAAGGGCCGCAGGTACTTCTTAGAGGTAAGGCCGCGGCGGCTCCGACGGTTTTCGTTTGGAGAGTACGCCATGAGGCAAACCTTCGCTGTTGGTATCGGAGGCGCCGCCGGTCAAGGTGTGGCCACACCGGGCGACATTTTCGCGAAGATCTTCAGTCGCCGGGGCCTGCACCTGAATGCCTACAACGCCTATCAGTCGATTATTCGCGGCGGTCACACTTTTCTCACCATCCGTACAGGTCCTGAAAGAGTCACCAATATGGGTGACCGTATCGACCTGCTGATCCCGCTGAATCAAGACAGCATCAACCGCCACTTGGGCCTGCTCAAGACCGGCTCTGCCTGCATCTACAATGCCGACACCATTCACCCAGGCACCGCCGGGGATGAAGTACAGCTTTGCCCGCTTCCGGTCTCAAAGCTCGCCGACATCACGCGGAACAAAGTAGCTCAGAACACGCTCGCCATCGGCGCCGGCCTCAACATGATGGGCATCAGTTTTCAGGCGCTAGAAAACGTCCTCAGCGAGCAGTTCAAGAAAAAGGGCGAGGCCGTCGTGGCGGAAAATGTCGCAATCGCACGGGCCGGCTATGAGTATGCCGCCGCGCAGTTCAAGCCCTTCGCCTGGCCGCTTCCGATGACTGAGAACCGTTATGCAGTGCTTAGCGGCAATACTGCGATGGCCATGGGAGGCGCAGCTGCCGGCGTAAAGTTCTACTGTGCTTATCCGATGAGTCCTTCGACCGGCGTACTGCACTGGATGGCGGCGCATGCGCGCAAGGCCGGCATTATGGTTCGGCAGGTGGAAGACGAGATCGGCGTGATCAACATGGCAATCGGCGCAGCTCATGCGGGCGTGCGCGCTATGTGTGCCACCTCCGGCGGCGGCTTTGCCCTGATGAGCGAAGGCCTCGGGATGTCGGCGATGATGGAAACCCCGGTGGTAGTGATCGACTGCCAGCGCGCCGGTCCTTCCACGGGAGTTCCTACCAAGACCGAGCAGGGCGACCTTTGGCAGATGCTGGGCGCGGCTTTCGGCGATTACCCGCGCATCATTGCCGCCCCGCTCGATATCGGCGATTGCTTCAAGATCATCCCGGAAATGTTCAACCTGGTCGACCGCTTCCAATGTCCTGGCATAGTGCTTTGCGATCTCTTGCTGTCGGAGGGCAGGCTCAGCGTGGACTCGAAGGACCTGGACTTTAGTCCGGTGATCGATCGTGGCGAGCTGATCACCAGGGCTACCGGAACGCCTTCCGGGCCTGGGACCAACGTGGACTATAAGCGCTACAAGATCACTGAGAATGGAATATCGCCGCGCGCGCTACCAGGAGTGCCTGGATACGTCCATACTGCTGCGACCGACGAACACGATGAAGACGGCGTGTTGATAAGCGACGAGTTCACGAACACCGTCAAGCGCCGCGCCATGATGGAAAAGCGCATGCGCAAGGTAGCTGGCATCGAAGGCTCGATTCCCCTGCCCGCACTGCAGGGACCGCGCGATGCTGGTGTTACGCTGATCGGCTGGGGATCGACCCGCGGGGTGATCGAAGAAGCATGCGAGATCCTCAGCGAGCAAGGAATCTTGGCCAACCAGCTTCAGATACGCTGGCTTGTCCCCCTTCACGGCGAGGTGATTGCCGAGATTCTGAAGGGCGTGCGACACACCATCATCGTGGAAAACAACTACAGCGGCCAGTTCGCCCGCTATTTGCGCAGCGAAACCAGTTATGTGCCGAACGGGTACATCCGCAAGTACGACGGGGAACCGTTCATGCCGCACCACGTTGTGGAGGCGGTGAAGGAACAGCTGACCGGGAAGACCAAACTCTCGGTGCCGGCCCACGAAATTATGGTCTGAGGAGAAGAAGAGATGGCGACTGGTCTGGTGGTTCCCAAACAAGTGGCGATGGCCGATCTAAAAGGCAGAGTCGATCCGGACTGGTGCCCGGGCTGCGGGGATTTCGGGGTGCTTGCGGCGGTCGAGAAAGCTCTGGTCGAGCTGCAGATCCCGAACCATGAGGTGGTTACCATCAGCGGCATCGGCTGTTCGTCCAACTTCCCCGGCTTCATCAATACCTATGGCATGCACACTCTCCATGGCCGGGCACTGGCGGTGGCAACCGGTGTAAAACTTGCCAATCACGAACTGACCGTGCTCGTGACGGGTGGCGACGGGGACGGCTTCGGGATCGGCGGCAACCACTTCGTTCACAGCATGCGCCGCAACGTTGACCTGCTCTATATCGTGATGGACAATCAGATTTACGGCCTGACGACCGGTCAGACCTCACCCACCAGCCGTGTTGGTATGAAGACAAAAAGCATGCCCTTCGGCAACATCGAGGCGCCCATCAATCCCATTTCGTTGGCGCTGGCCGCCGGGGCCACTTTCGTCGCCCGCGGCTTCAGTGGCGAACAGAAACACCTCACAGAACTGATCAAGCAAGGCATCAAGCACAAGGGCTTCTCGTTCCTGGATGTGTTCAGCCCGTGCGTCACCTATAACCACGACAATACCTATCAATGGTTCCGTCCGCGCGTGAAGAAGCTCGAGGACGACCCTGCCTACAATCCAGCTGAGTGGATGGCCGCGATGGAAAAATCACTGCTCTGGGGCGACGAGATCCCCATCGGGAGATTCTTCGAGCGCACCGACGTTCCAACCCTGCACGGTGCCGAGCCGGTGCTGGACACAGGCCCGCTGGCATATAACGAAGCCCGGATTTCTCCCGACATAGCTCTCGCGTTCGTAGCGGAGTTGATGTAGCCCGACAGGCCGTCTTCATGCATACCAGGAACGGCCGGCCCGGCGAGGCCCACCGTGGTCGGTGTCTAAGGCAGCTGATGGGAGATGACATCGACCTTGCAGGTTTGCTTTATTGCAGAGAGGACAAGAGACGGCATCCGGTATCACTTCTAAATGGGTGCTCAGCGGGATGCCGGTTAAGTAACCTGCCTTAGGTAGGGTCGCACTGGCCTTGCCCTTTGTCTGTGATCCGCATCACCGGACCGCAAGGAGACTCCGATACGCTGTGAGCGCGCCTTTTCCTTAGCCAGCCATGTTTTTCGCTATTTTTCCAGTTTTCGATCTTTTGTCCATCCAGAATCCCCAGCCATGGCCGAAGGAGATCAGGGCGATTCCGCAAGCGTGAATCCTTGCTTCGCAAGGCCACAAGCCAAATTCGGCGTCTTGGGTGACTGTGGCCTTTGTGCCCTACCTGCTTTGCGTCAGGGGTGGCAGGCAGGTCCACTTCTTCCGGCTCCACCAGTGCCCGTGAGACCGGCCAGGCTCGGGCGGAACGTTGCCAACTGCGATCCAGCTTTGGTGAAGCCATGACTCCGGAGCGGCCGGGAGAAAATCAAGGACGCGCTTTCCGATCGCACACCGCTCAACTGCGCAGCTCTGAGCTGGCGTTGCAACACGTAAATGACTTACGGAGTGTGACCAGACCAGCACACTTACATGAAATCGACCATCATCTTTAGCCGCGGAGAGATTTAGTTCAGAGAGTCGAGCCTGGCAGGCCTCCGTTCCTGATCGGCGGCCTTCCGCTTCAGCGCCTCGAACGTTTGCAGCTCTTTCCGGGCGCTCTCGGTCTGGCCCTGTTCCTTGTATATGCCGAACAGGAGGTAGTGGGCCTCTTGTTGTTCAGGGGCCGATGCCACGACCGCTTGTAACATTTTCACCGCGTCCTCGACCTTGCCCTGGCTGTGGTAAATCTTCGCCATATCCAGCTGCACGTCGGGAAGACTGGGTTGGATGGCCAACGCCTGCGACAGGTACACCTGTGCGGCCGCTTGGTTGTTCTGTTGCAGGTAAATGTCCCCGATGAAGAAATCTGTCATCGCATCATTTGGAGAAATCTTTAGCTCTTCATTGAATTCCGCAAGCGATTCGTCCAGACGCCCGGCCTCGCGATAGAGCGTTCCCAGAGCATAGTGCAGTCCCGCGGCGCCGGGTTTCTCGGAAATCGCTTTCTTGTACTCATTGATGGCGGCTGGCGCCAAGCCTTGCTGCCGAAGCATCTCAGCCCGCAGCTGGAACATGCGATACGAATCGGGCGCGATTTTGGTCAGTTTGAAGAAGGAATCCGAAGCCAGGTACATCGCAGCCTTACCTTTGAAATAGAGGGCATCGGCACTGCCGGGCTCGAGCTCGACCCAGTGGCTGAGCACAACCAGCGCTTTGTCGTCCTGTTCCTGCCTCAAGTAGGCGAGGCCCAGGTGGGCGGCCACCACAGGATCGTCCTTCATGGTTTGATAGGCCTTCTCAAGGAGCGGAGTCGCCCGCAGGAAATCACCGCTGTCGAAGTAGCTCAAGGCCAGGAGGACCTTGGTGTGATCAAGATGAGGATCGAGAGCAAGCGCCTTTTGAAACTCGGTGATCGCAGGAGGGTACTTCCCGGCCAAATAGCGGGCCAGGCCGAGGTTGGAGTGGGCCTCCGCGGATCGAGGATCCAGCTTGATGATCTCTTCATAGATGCTTTCTGCTCGTTCGAATTGCTGGTCCCGAAGCGCGATCTTTGCTTGCGAAGAGAGTTCAGCGAGCCCCGGGGACTGCGCCAGTGCCGGCACCGCCGACCTGGACATTCCTGAAAGGACCAGGCACGTCATCAGCAAAACCGGAAGCCGTCCTGACTGGTATCGCCGCAAGACCGTAGTGCCGGGACAAGAGCCGTGTTTGGCCGTCATTGAAACCTCAAAAAAGCATGGAGAGTCTAGTTGTCGTTTCACGACCGAGTACGGACGGAGATCCGGTGAGGAGTGTTGAGCTCGTACGCATCTTGCCGGGTGTGATCGCGTGTTTCCGGCTGCGTGTTTCCGTCATCATCGGTTGCACGAACTTCCAGGGTGTACTGGCCAGGTCCAGGGATGTGCCAGTCGTAGTTCCAGGGAGTCCATATCACAGCGACGGGGGAAACTGGGAGGTTCGCAGTCTGCCAGGCACCACCCGGAGTAACGCGGACTTCCACGCGGGAGACTTTTCGCTCTCCCGCCCAGGCAACGCCTTCCAGGCGGTACGCCTTCAGACGAATCTCCTCATCTTCGGACGGGCGCAGAAACTTCGAGTTCACGAGCATGCGCGTGACAGGTCGCCGTTCCTCGTTCCTTATTGCTACGTATTGTTTCTGCTGAAAATAGCCTTCGAAGGGCTGGTTGGTAATCTCGATGCGGGTGAGCCACTTCACCGAATCCATGCCGTACCAGCCTCCCACGAGCGCGCGCAGCGGGAAGCCGTGATCGGCTGGTAAAGGTGAACCGTTCATCTCGTAGGCGAGCAGGGTCAAGCCATCCATGGCTTTTTCGAGCGGAATCGCGCGGGCAAAGTGGGTATTGCCAAGCAAGCCCTCCCCTTCGCCGGAATCGGCGCCGTGGAGAACAACGGAGGTGACTCCTGACCGGAGGCCAGCCTGCTTGAACAAGTCTGTCAGGGGCAGTCCCGACCAGACGGCGTTTCCGACCCCGATGCCGCCTGAGACGTTACCGGCACACTCAAACGTGACAGCCCGCCTGACCGAGGGCATCAGCACGAGATCGCCATACGACAGTTTCAGAGGAGTCGAGACCATTCCGTCCACCGTGAGATTCCACGACTCTGCATTGACCCGCGGTATTCCAAAGTGATTGCGCACAAAGAAATCTGCGCTGGAAGTTATCGGCTCCGTATTCACGTCGCCGGGAGGGGGAGTGCGAAACAGAAAATCTGGCGAAGCGCCACCCGCCCGGAGACCTGCGAGCTGCGCCGTCAGATAGCCAGGAAGCAGGCTGGCCGACAGCATCATCTTCCGCAAGAACTCGCGCCGTGCGAGGACGTTTGGCATACGAGATCTGCGGGAACCAGTCAAGCTCGCCTCTCACCGTCCAACGCGACTCAACGCTGATGCGGGAGCACGATTATATCGCGAGCGTGCGGGGACTTGACAAATCCCGAGAGCGATCGCTATCGTACCTAAGCGCTTATTTAGTTCGGAGGATTTGCCGGCCGTTGACCTCCGGTTTGAGCCGTCCCAAAGGGGATCTGCAGCCATGCCAGGTGATCGGGTTCTCGCCGCCGCGCTGGTACAACCCGGCAAGTATGAACTGCGGGAATTCCCGTTTCCGGAGGCGGCGCCGGGCTGCGTCGTTGTGAAAGTTGAATTGTCCGGGATCTGCGGCACCGATAAGCATACCTACCAGGGGTACACCACTCAATACGCAGGCAGCGGCAGTGGAAAGGAAATTCGCTTTCCCATTATTCAAGGACACGAAAACGTGGGGACCGTGGCTGCGATCGGCGGCAGCGGGGAATATACGGACTTTGAAGGCGTTCCGCTGAAAGTCGGCGACCGAGTGGTGGTCGGCGCCAACGTCTCCTGTGGCCAGTGCTACTACTGCCGGCATGATTTCCCTTACTACTTTTGTCAAAACATGGTGGACTACGGCAACAACATGTGCGCGGGGGATCCACCGCACCTGTTTGGCGGCTGGTCCCAGTATATGTACATCGTGCCAGGAAGCTTTCTGGTCCGCGTGCCGGACGACCTGCCTTCTGAAGTGGCTGTCCTCACCGAAATCATGGCTGTCACCGTGGGTCTGGATCGCGCCAAGCAGATGTCGGCGTTTCCCAGCGAGGCCTTTCTGTTTGACGACACCGTGGTGGTGCTTGGTGCAGGAGCACTGGGCATGTGCTTCCTGATGAAAGCCCGCATGCTTGGGGCGGGGAGCATCGTGGCGGTCGATCTTTCCGATTACCGCCTGCAGTTTGCCAAGCGGCTGGGCGCTGATCACGTGCTGAATGTCGCCAACACTACTCTCGCCGAAAGACTGGAGTTCGTGCGGAGCCTCACTCACGGTCGGGGCGCCGACCTGGTCATCGAAACGGCGGGCGTGCCACAGGCTGTGCCCGAGGGTCTCGAAATGCTGCGCTTGGGAGGGCTTCTGGTGGAAGCCGGCAACTTTTCAGATCTTGGGGAAGTGCCGATCAGCCCTCACCGGCACCTTTGCGCGAAGAGCGTACGCATCCTGGGTGTGGGCGGCGAAGAGCCGGCGAGCTACGGTCCCAGCATGCGGCAGATGGCTCGTTACATGCGTCAGTATCCTCTGCGAGAATTTGTCTCGCATCGCTTCCCGCTTCGTGATGTGGAGGCTGCCGTGCACAAGTCGATCGCGCCAGATTCAATGAAGGTTGCAATCGCACCGTGGTCCTGAAGTAGAAGTTCCGACAAAAAGCTTCACGTCGTTCCAACTACATTCTTGGGAGAGGAAACATCCAATGGGAAAACTGGCAATCACGGGCGGCGAGCCGATCCGAAAAAAGCGCTTTGATCCTTGGCCGATATATTCCGAAAAGGAGAAGGCCGCGCTCGAGGATGTTTTGAGCAGTCACAACTGGGGTGGCCAACCCTTCCCCGGCAAGCACGCCGACGCTTTCAGCCAGAAGTTTGCGGCGTACCATACAGCGAACTACGGCCAATGTGTGAACACCGGCACGGTGGCGATTCAGGCGGCCTTGAAGGCGATTGACATCCGCCCCGGCGATGAAGTGCTGGTCCCGGCCTATACCTGGGAAGGAACCGTGGGGCCGGTGCTCCTGGTAAACGCAGTTCCGGTGTTCGTCGATGTCGACCCGGAAACCTACTGCATGGATGCGAAGCAGATTGAGCCGCTGCTTACGGCCAAGACGCGCGCGATTCTTCCCGTTCACCTGGGTATGAGGTTTGCCGATCTCGACGCCATCATGGCGATTGCGGCCAAGCACAGCCTCAAGGTCATCGAGGATTGCGCGCACGTCCATGGCGGCAAGTGGCGGGAGAAAGGTGCGGGCTCGACCGGAGACCTCGGCTGCTTCAGTTTTCAATCGAGCAAACTGATGACCTCGGGCGAAGGGGGAGCGGTCATTACGAATAACCTCGAGTACTTTGAACGCGTCCAGTCGTACATCAACGCAGGCCGGCGAAGCGTCACCGATAAGTTTCAGAAGCGAATGATCGGCTTCAACTACCGGCTGGGTGAGTTCCAAGCCGCCCTGCTCGGACCCCAACTCGAGCGCCTGCCCGAGCAGGGAAAAATCCGACAGGCAAACATGGATTACTTTGAGTCGCGTCTGCGCAATACTGTTGGGATTGGGTTGCTCAAAGCGGAACCCCGTATCACGCGCCCAGCCCCCTACGGCTACGTGCTGAAGTACTTTGCCGAACAGGTGAAAGAGATTCCGCGCGCAGCTTTCGTGGGCGCGCTTCAACTGGAAGGCATACCCTGCGACGGTCTTTTCTACGAACCGGTCTATCGCAGCTCCCTGTTCCCGCTCGATCCCAATGATTTCCCGGCCCTCAGCTGGGGACGACCGAAGCCGCTCGATCTGCGCAACATGTATAAGTGCCCTGCTTCCGAGCGAGCCGCCTACCACGAGGCAGTCTGGTTCTCGCATCACCTGTTCCTCGGTGCTAAGGAGGACGTCGACAGCATCGTCAATGCAATCGTCAAGGTTCTCGAGAATATCGAAGAGGTGCGAGGACTCGAGCATCGCGCGATCAAGGCGCAAGGCCTCAGCCGGGCTGACCGCGAAAGCTAATCACACTGACAGTGGGCGGAACTTGGAAGGGAATTGATTCATGGGGAAACGGACCGGCTACGCCGTCGTGGGTCTGGGCAGCATCTCTCAGGTTGCGGTCTTACCAGCGTTTGCGCACAGCAAGAAAGCAAGGTTGATCGCAGTGGTGAGCGGCGACCGGGAGAAAGCGAGAAAGACGGCGCTGAAATTCAAGGCGAGCCATGCCTACACCTACGGCGAATTTTCTGAATGTCTGAAAAATCCGGAGGTGGACACCGTTTATATCGCGACTCCTCCCGGAGAGCATGAGAAGTACGCGGTGGCGGCGGCGAATGCTGGCAAGCACGTGCTCAGCGAAAAACCCTTGGCGGCTAGCGTCCAACAAGCACGGAACATGGTCGACACATGCCGCCGCAACCACGTGCAATTCATGACCGCCTACCGCAAGTACTTCGAGCCGGGCTCGGTCCTGCTCAAGAAGATGATCAGGCGCGGGGATCTGGGCCGGATCGACATCATCCACACGTTGTTCGCGGAACTCCGTCCGTCCGGCGACAACTCCCCCGCGTGGTTATTCTCGAAGAAGTTGTGCGGGGGCGGTCCCTTAACGGACCTGGGCGTCTACTGCGTGAATACGTGTCGCTGGCTGGTCGACGAGGACCCGGGCGCTGCTGAAGCCGTAAGCTGGGTGCGCGATCGCCGGCGCTACAAAGAGGTAGAGGAAGGCGTCGCTTTCCGGCTGGATTTTCCGAGTGGCCTGGTGCTGCAAGGGACGGCAGCCTATAGTGCAGCCTTTTCCTCGTTCGTCCATGTTCATGGCGAGAAGGGCTGGGCGGCGTTGTCGCCCGCCTTCGCTTTCGAAGAAGAACGGCGGCTCACCGGCAAAATCGGCGGGAAGTGGTTCGAGAAGACTTTCAAGGCCATCGACGAATTTGCCCTTGAACTGGACCACTTTGCAACCTGCATTCAGCAAGGCCGCAAACCGGAGCCCGATGGGGAACAGGGACTGCGGGACATCGTCATTATTGATGCAATCTATCAGGCAGTGAAGAAGCATTCGGCGGTGCGAATCAAGTACTAGGGATCGATCGAGGGCCACTATGGCAAAACTAGGCATGGGAGTGCTTGGAGTTGGGGGCATGGGGCGGCGGCATGCGTTCAACATCCGCCGTCTCATCCCGGAGGCGCAGTTGATCGCCATAGCCGACGCCGACCTGAAGCGCGCCCACCAAGTCGCTTCCGAGCTCGAGATTGAGCATTCCTATGACAACGTCGAAGCGTTGGCGGAGCGCAAAGACATCGACGCAATCGTCGTCGTGACTCCCGCCAAGTTCCACGGCGCGGCCATGCGAGTATGTGCTCAGGCTGGTAAAGATATCTTTTGCGAAAAACCATTTACCCTCACGGTAGAGGAGGCAGACGAAATACTGGACCTCACGGCGAAGGCCGGAGTCCGCATCCAGGTTGGCCACGTGCGACGCTACGATCCGCCCAATGTGAAGGCCAAGAGGCGGATTGAGGCTGGAGAGATCGGCGACCCGGTGATCTTCAAGTCGCTGGCGCGCGACCCGTCACCCCCGCCCGTCGGCTACATGGCGAGCGGTGTCAACGGCATGTTTTTTCAGGACTCCACGGTTCACGAATTTGACCTGGGTCGCTGGCTGATGAATGACGAGATCTCAGAGATTCACGCATACGGGGCGGTGTTGGTGTTCCCCGAGATTGCCCAATTCAACGACATCGATACAGCTCTGCTGAACATGAAGTTCTCGCGGGGCACGCTAGGCGCGGTCGAAAACTACATGCAATCCGGGTATGGCTACGACATCCGCACGGAGATCGTCGGCTCCAAAGGTACCATTATCACCGGGTACTTGCAGCAGACGGCGGAACTGGTTCTGACCGCTTCCGGGGCAAAGACCGATGTGGTGGACCACTTCCTCACACGCTTTGCCGATGGCTACCTCGACGAAATGCGCGATTTTGTTCAAACCATCCTGGCCGATCTTGCACCCAAGGTGGATGCCTTTGACGGCCGCCAGGCGGTAGCCGCGGCCGCAGCGGCGGAACGGTCCTACCGGGAAGGGCGAGCGGTGACGGTGGAGAATCGAAAGCGCGTGGCGTAGGCCCCGAGGAGTAATCCGATCAGTTGTTCGCGCTGGGCCGAGCCGACTGCGGAACGATGAATTGTTTGATGGCGCTGCGGTTGCGCTTCAGTTCTTCCTGGTGAAGGCGAGACAGTTCCTGGTACTGGGACAGATTCTGAGCGGCCAACTCCATTTGGTTCATCTCTCGATAGAGTTGCCCCAAGCGATAATGCGCGATGTCTGAGCTGGGATCCTCGCGAATGACCTCGAGATACTGCTCCACAGCCTCTTGATTCTTCTTCCGGGCCGCGTACAGTCCGCCCAACTCGAGGCGTGCTTTCGGAAAATTCGGCTGTAGGCTCACAGACTTCTCCAAAATCGCCTGGGAATGGTCGAGACTACCCTCGGGTCCCTTGGCGAGCTCGGAATGGTAGAGAGCCGCGCCGTAGCAGAAAGCGAGTTGTGCATTTTGCGGATGAGCGTTGGCCAAACGGTTCAGGCGCGGCAGCAGTGCCTCCCAATCCCTGGGGACCAGGAAGTCCAACACTGTGTTCCAGGCCGCAAGGGCGGCCGGGGAATCGGGATCAATCTCGAGCGCAGCCGTAAAAGCATCTGCCGCTTGTTTATATTCACGCAATGCATAATGGCTGAAAGCCAGCCCCAGGAATTGGCGTGAGACGTCCGGGAACTTCCTGGTGCCCACTTGATACACCTCAAGCGCGGGACCAAACGTGAAATGGCTGAGGTACTCCATGCCGAGATCGAAATAGTACTGCTCGTTGCCGGGCTCGAGTTCCACCGCATGCTGATAGTGTTGAACGGCGTCGACATATTGGCCGGAATCTTCCTCCAAGCCTGCTAATACATTGTTGAGTGCCGCGCTGGGTCGCTCTGCCAGCGCTCGGCGCAAAAGGTCAATCCCGATAGCGGTTTTACCGACGCCCCTGTACGCCAGCGCGAGATTCAGCGTCGCAGTCTCGCTGGTGGGGTCCTGGCGCAAAGTGTTCTCAAATCGCGGGATTGCCTCTTCGTTGGCGCCGTGCGAAATAAAAAGCAGACCCAGGGCAAGATTCTGGGCCGCCGACAGATTATCAGGCGGGGCGGGAAGGTCTTGTGGCACGGCGTTCCCGGAAGCAATCGTCGTTCGCACTAGCGGCAAGTAGACTTCGTACGAGTTGGGAGTGAGCTTGTAAGCCTGCCGGTAGGACTGCGAAGCCCCAGCGAAATCTCCGAGATTCTCAGCGATGACTCCGGAGAGCGAGTGGTACTTGGCCGCCGACTCCGGATCCTGCGGCGCGGAAAGCTGGTTGAGGACTTTCTTCGCTGCCGATGCCTGGTTCGCTTGCAGCAGCGCGTGAGCCCATTCGTATCCCGTTTGAAAATCTCCGGGACGCACACTCCACGCCTTTTGCAGATAATCCGCGGCCTGGACATAGCTGTGCAGCGCCGCCATCGACGTGCCCAGCCCGAGGAGAGCGGTGAAGTTATTCGGGTCGCAAACCTCCGCCTTCCGGAAAGCGCCTGCAGCGTCCTGATGGCGGCCAAGCTGGGACAACAGCACGCCAAGGTTGTTGTATCCCATCGCTGACTTCGGAGTGAGACGGATCACCTCTCGGAAGCTCTGCTCCGCCTCCTGATAGCGGCCCAGGCCGCCTGCTGCGAGACCCTTGAGATTGTAGAGTGAGGCGTCCGGGGGGCCGGCGGCAATGGCGGCATCCAGCACGGCCAGGGCTTCCGCGTTCTTTCCATTCTGCAGGAGTGCGAGAGCCTGCTCGTAGACCGCTTGCGGATCGCCATTTTGAGCAGTGCCACGACTCAGTGGGCAGATCCAGATGGCCACGGCAATGAGTGCCGCTGCAGTGACTCGCGAGCGTGTAACAGGGGAGAATCCGCTCAAAACTTTTCCTGTGAAACGATCCCTTTGCCTTCCTGAATGATCACAAGCCGATTGGAAGGCACGTGTTCATAGATTTCTTCCGAGCCGCCCAGCCAACGGACTCGCAGGCGGGCATCGCTAGCCTTTCCGAGGCCAAAGTGCAGCCGCAGATCGCTCTGCGAACAAAAGCTTCCACCGCTGCGAACCTCCTGCACCTGACGTCGATTCTCGGCCTCTACCACGACGCGCGTGCCGATAGCGGCACGGTTCGTCTTGACTCCACGCAGCTTTACCAGCAGCCACGAGTTGGATGGGGGGGATTGGTTGCGTAGTAAAGAAGGATAATCGTTCAGGTTGCTGACCACAAAATCGATTCGACCGGAATTAAAGATGTCTCCAGCGGCCAGACCGCGACTGCACCTGGACTCCGCGAAAGCTGGGCCAGCGCGCTCTGAGACACTCACAAAATGGTTATCAAGGTTGCGCAGAAGGATGAGTTTATCGTCGGTCTTTGGAAGTTGATGGGCCCTGCCGCTTCCGGGCGGGTAAATGGAGCCACTCACAAGAAGGATGTCGGGGCGGCCGTCGTCGTCAAAGTCGGTAAACAGCGTACCCCACTTTACCGAGCTGGTTTCGCCCCCGAGTCCTGCTCGAACGGTTACATCCGCGAAGAAGCCGTTGCCCTCATTGTGAAAGAGGTTCGGTGTCTCGTCCGAGAAATTCGTCTTGACGAGATCGAGGAATCCATCGCCATCATAGTCGGCGCAGTCGGCGCCCATTCCGCCCTGGGTGTGTCCGTTCACGTCGAAGCCCACGCCGGCCAACATTCCGGTCTCGCGGAAGGTACCGTCGCGATTGTTCATGAAGAGCAGGCTGGGAGTGGAGTCATCGGCCACGTAAATGTCAGGCCAGCCGTCGTTGTCATAATCGCCGACGCATGGAGTGAATCCGTAAGTAGGCTCGGCTTTGGTGATGCCCGCCGCCTTGGAAACGTCGGTAAACGTTCCATCGCCGTTGTTGCGGTAAAGGAGGTTCGTGGTGCCCTTGAGCCCCGCAACACCGTAAAGAACGGGAGACTGTTGCCCCATCAGAGCGGGGTTGCTTTCGTAGAGCGTCAATCCATGTTCATACGCCACGTAGTTGCTCACGATCAGATCGAGCCGACCATCGCGGTTGTAGTCCACAAATGCGGCGCCGGTGTTCCAGTGATCCTCGGGCTGCAGCAGTCCGGATTCGCGGGTCACGTCAGTAAACGTGCCGTTGCCGTTGTTGTGATAGAGCACGTTCTTGCCGTAGTAGGTGACGAACAAGTCCAGGTTCCCATCGTTGTCGTAATCTCCGACGCAGACGCCCTGCCCCCAGCCGTGGCGCATCAATCCCGATTTCTCCGTTACATCGGTGAAGGTTCCGTCGCGGTTGTTCTTATAGAGGTGGTTTGTCGGCTCCTGGCCTTTGGGAAAGTCCTGCAAGCCCCGGCCGTTGACGAAGAACAGGTCAAGCCAGCCGTCGTTATCGTAGTCGATCAGGGCGACGCCGCCACCCGTCGTAGAAAGCAGGAAATCCTTGCTCTGGTGGCCAAGGAGCACGGTTTTTGAGGTCAGTCCGGCCTGTTTCGCACCATCGGTGTAGTGCGGAAAGTAGTCCGGCAGGGAAGCGAATCTGAGGCCCGAGGCAGCCAATGGACGAAGGAAGCAACCAGCGGCAGCAGAGGCTGCACTTTTGAGCCAGGTTCTTCGATTCATCGTCACTAGTTTAAATGCTGGATTGGCGAGAGCGAGGGAAAACGGGCACCGGGGGGCGGAAGGCCGGTCGCGTCAAATCCCGGAGCGACGCAGACACTCTCTCCCCGCGATGGCGTTCGGAAGGGGAGCGTCGGCGCCCGCTCCACCCGGGAGGACATCCGCCTCCACAACCACCCAGCCGTCGAATCCGCCCTTTTGCAGAAGCGACAGAATTCTGGGAAAGTCGAGGTTGCCCTTGCCGAGGGGCGCGAAGATACCGTGCCGGACCGCGGCATGGAAATTCATGCGAGCGGCGCGAGCTTCGGCGGCCCTGGCGTCGTAGACATCCTTCAAATGAACACACCAAACTCGGGACACTTGCCTTTCGAGAAAGGCGATGGTATCGCCGCCGCCATACGCGTAGTGTCCGGTGTCGAGACACAATCCCAGCTCATCGGCGGGAAACAGCGCGAAAAGGCGGTCAATTTCTTCCGGAGTTTCTACGTGGCTGCCTGCGTGATGATGAAACGCCACCCGCAGACCGAATGACTTGCAGCGCTCGATGACCTGGCCGACAGCGGCGGCGGCTGCCTTCCACTCCGCTTCGATCCAGGAGATCGCGTTGGCATCGGCCCGGCGGCCAGAGGTGGCGTTGCGGGCAGGAGTAATTTTGTCCGAGAGCACCAGAAGCCGCGCACCGGCGGCGCTGATGAGTTCCGCTGAGCGAGCCACAAAGGCGAGTCCTTCTTCGTGGGTCGCGGCATTGCCCAACTCGATATCGACAAAGGCCGAGCAGAGGGTGAGTGCGCGCTTTTCAAGTTCTTGCCGGAGAATGACTGGGTCGGTCGGCAGAAAACCGTAGGGACCAAGCTCGGTGCCGGAGTATCCTGCCGCCTTGATCTCGTCCAGAACCCGTCCGTAGGGGTAGTCAGCCGGGAGTTCGATATGCTCCATGATGCCCCAGCTGATTGGTGCGTTCGCTGCCCGGATCGCCATTGCCTGGGCCCTCTTATGGATTGAAAAAGTACCTACCTTTTCGAGCAGGCACAGTCTAGCGCACGCTTGAACAGTCTGTCCGGCGGCCCGGGCAGGGAACCGCTGCCCCGCCGCCGTAGCAGATTTCAAGTAACCAGTTCTCGGCCGCCCCGAAGCAGCTCGGAAATTCTAGAACTGCAGCTTGAGGCCGAACTGGATCTCTCGCTGGTTGTCCGGAACGGTTTGGGTGATCTGCGCACCACCGGGAGAAAGGCTGCACGCACTACCACCCTGGCCCGGACCACATGTCCAATTGTTAAGTCCAGCGCCACTGCTGCCGCCGCCCGACCCAACATTGGGAAGGTTGAAGTTAGGATGGTTGAAGATATTGAAGAGTTCGGTTCTGAACGTGAGTCCGAATCTCTCACCCAGCTGAAATGTCTTGTAGATGGAAAAGTCGAAGTCGACCAGGTCGGGACCTCGTAGCACGGCGCGCTCGACGTTTCCGAACAAGTGAGCCGAATTCTGCCCCGGCGCAAGCTGAGGAGCAACAAAGGCCGCCTGGTTGAACCAGCAATTCAGACTCTGATGGCCGGGATTGCTGCAGCCCAACGTCTTCTGCTCGGCTACGTTAAAAGAAAAGTCCTTGGGATTGTGAATCATGTCAGGACGTGGACTGGCGGACCCCGTATTGGTGAGATCCCCCTGACCGAGCAGGGCGTCGAAGGCCTCGCCACTGCGCACGGTGGTTACGCCGCTGACCTGCCAATCACCCAAGACGGTTCGCGCTACGCTATTGGCGGAGGAACCGAAATGCTTCCCTTTCCCGTAGGGCAGTTCGTAGACGTAGCTGACCGTTATGCGGTGACGAAAGTCCGGAGTGTTAGGCCCTTTTTCCGCGGCAATGTTGTGGGCGTTTTGCACGTCACACTGCTGAACGTTGCCATCGGCTGTACCGATTGATTTCGCAAAAGTGTACGCCGCCAGGACATTGAAGCCACTGCTAAACCGGTGTTCGGCCGAAGCCTGGAAGGCGTTGTAGAACATGCTCAGGCGCGCGATATCCAGTGGCAGGACTGTGGTCAGGCCGGGCCGGATGCCGAAATAAGGACGCCCAAAGTTGCCGGTGGAATCGGAAAAATTCGTGTCCAGGGGCTGCAACGGCTGGTTTGAATTCGAGGATTCGTGGTCATAGAGGTTGGAACTCTTCGAGCCCACGTAGCCCACCTGCACCTGCCAGTTGGAGAAAACCTCCTGCTGAATCGTCAAGTTCCACTCGTAAATCCTGGGGATTCTGCGAACCGGCCCAGTGGTTCTCACTGTTCCGATCGGGTTATTTGGATCGACCGTCGGGATTTGGGTTGGGAAACCCGCGGAGACCAGTTGGCTGGCGGATGGAATCTGGGAAGTGCTGTAGTTTTGGTTCAGGGGAATGACGAGGTTGGGCGGATTCAAGCCCAAGTCGTCAAAAATGTTGCCTTCGGGAGCGTAAAAGATCCCAGTGGCAGCGCGCACGACTGTTTTCGGACGCACGGTCCATGCAAAACCCACTCGCGGCGCCCAGTTTGTCAGGTCGAAGCCAACTCCGCCGTGTGGTTTGCCATTCGGACCGCTTGACGTGATAACGACGGCGGTCGTTTGGTCAAAGTTGCCGACTTTGCCGCCTGCGGGTGAGTTGATTTCGTATCTTAACCCCGCGTTCAATGTCAGGTTGGGAGTCACTCGGATGTTGTCCTGCACAAATTCGGAGAGGTCCCAGTAGCGCGTAGGGTCGCTGCCATTGAGATGATCCTGGAACGCGTTTTGCGGTATTCCAAGCAGCAAGTCAGCCAGGCCGAAGCCGGTATAGCCTCCACTGAATTGGTACCAGCCCGAGGGAGCGGTCTGCTGGAAGAAATTTCTTTGCTGTCGCCGGAAGTCCGCTCCAAACTTCAGATTGTGCTTGCCGCGTGTCCAGCTGACGGTGTCCGCTAGTTGATAGACGTTTTCGACAATCGTCTCCGGAACCCACAACGAGTCGCCCAGCGGCTGGAAACCTGAAATCTGCAGCTTGCTCAATCCGGAGCTGTTGCCACCACGGTTCGAATTGGGAATGCCGAGGGCCGCGGACGGATTTTTCCCGAAATCGATGGGCAGGGTGTCATCGCGGTACCGAATAAACCCGGTGCGCGCATCGTTGATGAGATTAGGACGGAAGATGCGAGTCCAATCAACCCCAAAGCTCTGCACCCGGTCGTTCAGGATGCTGGACGTTCCGGAACCGGTTCCCCCATCAACCCCCGGAAAGTACGACGGGTTGGTCGCAACCGGCGTAGCAATCGCGTAGTGAGAGAAAAGACGATCTTTGTCTGAAACGTTGTAGTCGAACCGCGTTTCGAACGCGGTCTCGTCGAACTTGTACTTTCCGTTGTAGACGAAGTTGGGAATACTGGGGTTGAACGGACCCCCGGTATTGCGATTCGCCAGTGGAAAAAGATTAATGATGTTTTGACCGACCTGATTTATATCGCCCTGCGGAACCACGTAAGGAGCAGCGGGATTGGGATTGAGCGGCTGTCCGGGGTGGTATGGATCTTTGATGGGTAGTGTGGACGGGGTGGAAAGCTCCGTCAGATCTCCGTTGCGCATCGCCTGCGTGGGCACACTACTCAGGAACGGCAGTGCCTGGCGGATACTCGAGCGCTGAATGGAGCCGAAGATGAACATCTTGTCTTTCTTGATCGGACCGCCGACCTGACCGCCATACTGGTTTCTTTGAAATGGTGTAGGCCCGGGTGCGAAGTAGTTCAGGGCGTCAAATTTGTTGTTGCGCAGAAACTCCCATGCGGCACCGTGAAGCTGGTTGGTGCCGGTGCGCAGCACCAGGTTCACCATGGCGCCGCCCCGTCCGAATTCCGCGCTCATCGAGTTTTCCTCTACGCGAAGCTCCTGGATGGAATCGGGCGGGGGCTGGATCACGACTGTGCCATTGCCGAATTCATTGTTGTCAAGGCCGTCGAGCAGGAAATTGTTGTCGAAGATTCGAAGCCCATTCACAGCCAAGGAGATTCCAGGCCGATTATTGTCCGTGGATCCGGCGCCGGCGCTGGTCCCGGTCGATCCCTCATTCGCTCCAGGCCCAAGGTAAGCGAGCTTGAAGAAGTTCCTGCCATTCAGAGGGAGATCCACGATGCGCTTTTCCGTCTCGATCGTGCCCAGGGACGAGGTTTCGGTCTGAAGCAACGGCGGAGCGTCGGTCACTTCCACCGTCTGCGTCACCGCGCCGACCTTCAGAGCCGCGTCCACGCGAGCGACCTGACCGATACCGATCTCAACGTTCGTTTGGATCTTGCGGAAGCCCTCTTTCTGAAAGGTGATCGAGTAGTTGCCGATCTTCAGCGCGGTGGCTGCATAGTCGCCGGCAGCATCGGTGGCGACGGTCGTTGACGTTGCCGTATCGGTCTGCGTGATGGTCACAAGCACGCCTGGCATCCTTGATCCGGAAGGATCCGTGACCGTGCCGACGATTCCACCGGTGGTCAACTGGGCCAGAACAACCTGAGAAAACATCGAGACAGCGCAGATCAGCAGAGCAGCCTTGAAACTCCTGTGCCTCATGACCTTCCCCCCACTCAAGTTGTTGGCCGACTACGCAGCAGAAATGATTGTTCGGAAATAAGCGGTTATTCTATAGCGCTGTTTGCCGCCCCATGTCAAGGCTTTTTGCAGCATAAAACCCTTGAATTCCGCAGATTAGAAAAATGATTGGCGGTTAGCCATGTTTGCCCCCAGGCTGGATTGGCGCCAATTCCGGTCCGATCGGCACGGTGCGGCTCTGGCGGGCAGAGCGGTAGATGGCCTGAACCGTGACGAGGTCGCGCAATCCCTCCATTCCATCCGGTTCCGGATCCCGCCCGCGCCCGATGCCCTCGGCGAAAGCATCGAGCTCCAGAGCAAACTCGTCGGTGACCTTGAAGGTTTGTTCAAAATATCGACCTTGAATTTTCCCAAAGAGACGCCGCTCTTCTTCGAAAGCAAAGGCCGGATTCAGCGCGGCCCAGCCCCGATCGCCATGCACCTGGACGAAGGAAGCTGCCTGTGCGGAATAGCTGGACGTACCCTGACAGACAAGACCCTCGGGATGTGTGAGTCGGAACGCGATACTGTCTTCCACCTCGCCAAACCGTTCGGGATCATCCGTCCAGACGTGGGCCGAGGCCTCGATCGGATTGCTGCCCGCAAGCCAGCGCATGGTGTTCACACAGTAGATTCCGATATCCATCAGCGATCCACCCCCGGCCAGCTGACGATTCAGCTGCCAGGTCCGCGCCTTGACCGGATCCACAATCTCGGTATAGGTCGAGAAGATGTGCCGGAGGCGGCCCAGTTTGCCGCTCACGACCAACTTTTTCAGAGCGACGCTGCCGGGCTCGAAATACTTGCGGTACGCAATCATCAGGCGGACGCGATGGGCTCGGCACGCCTCCACCATCCGGTGGCAATCTTCCACCGTATTTGCCATGGGCTTTTCGCAAAGCACGTGCTTTCCAGCAGCCGCGGCGCGAATCGTCTGTTCGGCGTGCGCACCGTTTACCGAGGCTACAAACACCGCGTCAACACCGGGATGACTCAAACACTGATCGTAGTCTTCGTAGGCGAAGCAGTGCTTCACGCCGAATTTTGTCCCGAGTTTCCTGGCTCTTTTCCCGTCATGGCTTACCACGGCCACGAGCTTCGAGTGCCTGCTGTTCTGGAAAGCTGGGAGGACAGCGACCTCCGCGATGCTCCCCAGGCCTACGACCGCGTAACCGATGCGTTTTGAAACTGGCACGGATCCGTCCCTCACTCGGAATTTTGCAATCAGATGCTGGCGATGGGATGCCAGCTTCCCGTCTCCCAGGTGCGCTCGATCGCAGCCAGAACTTCAGCCACCCGCACGGCCTCGGCGAAGCCGGGCTCAGCCTGGCGCTTCTCGGCAACTACCTTCAGGAACTGGTGCGCCTCGATTGTCTTCAGGTCGTCATAGCCCAAGCCCGTTCCTGCGGCAGGATTGAATCGGGAGTGGAAAGGATGACCAGGTCCACTCACAATGCGCGTGAAGCCATCGTGGGCGGAATCGCCGTCCGGGCGAAAGACTTCCAGTTCGTTCATGCGTTCGAAGTCCCAGCTCAGGCCGCCCTGCGTACCTTCGAGTTCAATGGACCACTCACACTTGTGTCCCTGAATCACACGGCAGACTTCCAGAGTGCCTTGGGCACCGTTGGAGAACTGCACCAGAGCGCCGACGTAGTCTTCGTTGGTCACGTCTGCATATTTGCGGCCCGGTTCCTGTGGAGAGCGGGTTGATCCGGGCGGCAGTGGCCGACTGCGAATGAAGGTCTCACGATTCGCCACCACGCGCTTGATTGGCCCGGCCAGGAACAAACCCATGTCGACCACATGCGATAAAAGATCACCCGAAACGCCCGAACCTGAAAACTCCTTCTGGAAGCGCCAGGACAGCGGGGTCTCAGGGTTGGACGCGTAGCCGGCCAGGAAGCGGCCGCGAAAGTGGGTGAGTCTGCCCAGCTTTCCTTCGCGGATCAGTTGCCGTGCGTACTGGACCAGCGGGCTCCACCGGTAGTTGAATCCGACGAATGTGAGAACGCCAGCTTCCCGAGCCACTTGTTCGATGTCCGCTGTCTCCCGCGGACTTTTCCCCACAGGCTTTTCGCAGAAAATATGCTTCCCCGCCGCGGCCGCAGCAGTCGCAATTGCTCGATGCAGGTAGTTCGGCGTAGCGATGTTTACGACCTGGATTCTTGGATCAGCAATCACGTCTTCCCAGCGCGTGGTGGACCGCTCAAAGCCAAAACGCCTGCAGGCCTGCTCGGCACGGTCTCCCGCCTCGTCCGCGCAGGCAACCAGTCTCGGTTGGACGCCCGCATCGTGAAAGCGATCGGCGGCCTGGAGGTAAGCGCGGCTATGCGCCGATCCCATCCAGCCCATCCCGATGACTCCAACTCCGATGATTTGCGCCATTCAGACTTCCCTAGGGGACCAATCGTGATCTGTCGACAGCATCTTCCCACCTGTGCGGAAGGCTTTCGACAAGCCACCATGTTCACGCCAGATCCGGGTTCGGAAGCATAAAGTCGCGCACAATCGCATCCAGATCGTGACAAGCAGAGATGAACTGTCGCAGGGTCCTGCGGGTAGGAGCAAAAGAATCGAATTCTTCAACTCTGAGGCCGTCCTCGGCGTAGGCACGCCGAAAATCCAGGAATTTTCTCGACAGTTCTTCGACGATTCGTGATTCGACGGGCGCATCGATGCGGGGCCGCACTTGCACATCACTGGCATTAAAGCGAACCTGCCACGCATAAGGTGGCGAAATGACCACGTCGCCACCAATGAACTCGCTCCAATGCATGTGGTTGCGAAAAGCTGCCGAGAGCAGGCGAATCCTGTAACCACGCTGGCGGAAGATTCCGTAAGTCTTCTTGAAGACCGCCACACCGGCCCACTCCAGGAACCCTGGATCGATGGTGATGTTCTCTTTCTCAGCGACTACCTTAAGCCAGTCATCCAGACGACCCACCATGATGGTGCACACCGGCCCCATCGAGGCAATTTCCTTGCCCTCTTTCTGTCGGCGCGTCAAGCCCCGCTCCACTGCTTCGGCCACTGCAATGCACTGCGGCAATGTGAAGCAAACCGTCGCATTGATGCTTATCCCTCGGTATGTCGCTTCTTCGATGGCAGCAATTCCGGCACGGGAGACCGGGATCTTCACAATCATGTTGGGCGCCAACCGGGTGAACTTGTTGGCCTGCTCCACGATGGCTTGCGTATCGCGATAGAAGCGGGGATCGGTTTGTATCGAGAGCCTTCCGTTGCGTCCGCCATGCAGGTCGAAAATTGGCTTCAGCAGACCGGCCGCCTTGACCGAAATCTCGCCGACCAGTCGCCAGCTGATCTGATCCTCGGTTGCCGAAGGGTTTTCCTCAATCAGCGTCTGGATTCGGTCCTTCCACGCAGCCATCTCTTTCTTGAGCACACCGACCACAATCACCGGGTTGCAGGTCGCGCCCACTGCCCCGTGTTCGATCGAGTATGACAATTCTTGCAAGGAAGCGGAGTCGTTCCACAGGCGAGTGGGGGTGGACTGCGTCATTTCGTGCAGGGGGCTCTTCGGGGTTGCGGGTGCGGTGAGTTGGGTCATCGATTCCTCCGACGCTACGGATGGTCAGCGCGCATTCCTGGCGACGCCACACGGCTTCGATTGCAGATAGGATCTCTCGGCTGCGACCGCAAGCTCAAGGGCGCGCAAGCCATCTTCTCCCGAGACTCGGGGCGCTCGGTCGTTCAACATGTTCTGAATGAAATCCTTCACCTCGGCAACGTAGGCGGAAGCAAAGCGGGTGAGGAAGTGATCTTGCAGAACCTGAATTCCTCCTCCCCTGGTCAGAAGAGTCAACGGCGTCTGTTGCAGGCTGCCGACCAGAATCGATCCTTTGGAGCCGACAATCTCGGTACGGACGTCGTAACCATAATTGGCCTGCACAAAGGACTCCACATTCCCGATCGCTCCGCGCTCGTACTTCAGGTTCACCACGCTTGCCACCAGGTCGCCGTACTGCGCGATTTCTGGCCGGATCGCTACGGTCGCGTAGGTCTGGACCTCGGTGACCTCATCCTGCATCAGCCAGCGGGCCAGATCAAAATCGTGAATCGTGTTGTTATAGAGCAGCATTCCGTTCAGCTTTGATTGGTAGGCCGCGAGCGGGGGAGCATCGCGGTCGCGTCCCATCGACTTGAACACAACCGGCTCACCGATTTCGCCGGCCTCGATTTGTTTCATGGCGGCGCTATAGCCGGAATCGTATCGGCGCATAAATCCAACCTGCAGATGAACGCCGGTTTGGGCGACGGTCTCGAGGGCATCGTGAGCGTCCCCAAGGTTTGTGGCCAGGGGTTTTTCACAAAGGATGTGTTTTCCGGCCAACGCAGTCGCGCAGATCGCACGCGCATGGAATGTGTCCGGTGCGGCGATCAGAACGCAGTCCACTTCCTTCTGCTCGAGCATGTCCTCCAGATGCGGAAACGTCTGACTGATCTCCAATTCAGCCGCGACCGCCTTCAGCCTCTCCGTGGACGGATCAGCCAAAGCCACCAACCGGGCCTCGGGCACAAAGCGCAAAATATTCTCAGCGTGACGCTTGCCCATGTCACCCACACCCAGAACGCCTACCCCTAGCTTCTTCATCAAAGTTCCCCGGAATGTCTTAGCGCTTTGGCACCTCGCCCCATGGGGTCATGATCCAAACGATACCGGTATCGAAGTCGTACCCACGCGGCGCTCAATCGCGGTGCGACCCGAACCCGCAGGACTGCGGTCTAAAGCACTCTCGCCATGATCGTCGACCGGCTTCGTGTGCTAAAACAGAAGCAAAAGTCTCAAGTGCTGGCCGGCAGACCCGAAACACATCCCCTGCCAAGGGCGGCCCCCCTCGGGGACCGTCGGCAATCGTATGCCTCCCGGCAGCCCTGCACTCGCAGGCACCGTCCAGCGAAAAGGAGGATAATGCAAGTTGCCGCAAAGCGCCAGCGAGATCGACAAAGTACCAAACCGCTTAGGAGCTTTGCCTGAAACTCCGTTTTTCATTGGGGCATCCCCTGTTCTCTTCCGGCGGCAAAGCGACCGGGAGCAATCGCGACGCGGCGCTGGCAGCACCTTGTCGTGACGAGCCTATGGTATGGTAAAAACGCGGTGGGCCGCGGCGAGCAACTGCTCATCATGAGGATTCGTCGGCCAGGCAGGAACCGGTTGGTGTTCTCCCCCCCCATCACTGTGATTTTATGAACAAGAAATCGACCCGGACCCGGATGGCAGGCCGCACATCCAAGGCGCCCAGTATCTACGACGTCGCTCGCGAGGCCAAAGTTTCAGTCTTCACGGTCTCCGCCGTGATCAACGAGACCGGGAGGGTGAGTGCGACCCTGGGCCGCCGCGTGGAAGCGGCGATTCGCAAGCTCAATTATCGCCCCAACTTGCTTGCCCGCAGCCTTGCCAAACAACAGACGCACACGCTGGGCATGGTGGTGAGTGACATCGCCAATCCGTTCTTTCCAGCGATCGTGCGTGGAGCCGAAGATGCCGCCCAAAAGGCGGGCTACAGCATGTTGCTTTGCAATAGCGACGACAAGCAGGACAAGGAAGCCCTCTACTTGGAACTTCTCATCTCCAAGAGGGTCGACGGCATCGTGTTGAACAAGACGCCTGCGTCTCTTACGATCGCGCAAAGCCGAATGCTCGAAGAAGCCAAGGTCCCCATCGTGTTACTGATGCGAACTTGTCCAGGACTGAAAACCGACATCGTGCAGACCAACGACCGCGAAGGCGCCATGGCCGCCACTTCTCATCTGGCGCGTATTGGTCATCGGAAGATCGCGTTCGTCAGCGGCCCGTTGGAGGTCAGCAATGCGCGCGCCCGCCGGCAAGGCTACTGGAAGGCTTTGAAGGAATGGGGGCTCGATTACCGACCCGAGTTGAGCTTCGAAGGTGACTATCGCATCGAGTCCGGCTATCGCGCGGGACATGCTCTGCTACCACACCGGCCGGATGCTGTCCTGGTCACGAACTACCTCATGACCATTGGATTCATGAGCGCGGCCGACGAAATTGGGATGCGCTGTCCGGAGGACTTTGCGCTGGTGAGTTTTGACGACTATCCCTGGCTTGGCTGCTTTCGCCCGCGGCTCACAACCATCGAGTTGCCCAAATATGAACTTGGCGAAAACTCCGTGCGCCTGCTCCTGGAACGTATCCAGGCCAAGCGCACCACGCCCGTCACGGTAAACCTTTCTCCTCAGCTCCGGGTGCGTGAATCCTGTGGCTTCATGTTGCACGCGGGCAGGGAAGCGGTGGCTATCGGACAGAAGATCGAGGAGCCGGTGCCTGTCGGACACAAGATCGAGGAGCCGTAACTTCAGCCGTGCGGGGTATAGGCTGTCCCGCGTCGCCTGAACTGTCGAGGTCCAGCGCAGTTTAGCCCGTCTTAGAGTCCGTCATCGTTGGTTCGTGCAAACCGATGTGGATTAGATCGGCCTCCACTTTGGTTGGATAAGTTACCAAGTCAACGCAGACGGGCGCACCCTTGGCTTTGCCCGATGGAATGTGAAAGCGTCCTTGGTGTCTGGGACACTCGATGATCTCCCCCAGCACCAGACCGTCGGACAACACTTCATCCTCGTGCGTGCACAGCCCATCGGTGGCGTAGAACCCGCTCGCAGTGTGGTAGATGGCGTAGAGCTTGCCATTGCGCTCAAACTGTACGACCTCCTCCTCACCGATATCGCCGACGGGACAGACGACATGCCAGCAAGGTTGCGGCTCAGACAAGGTTCGCCCCCTGCGTCGCTGCATCGACCCGCCGGGCAGCCTCCGCTGGTAAAAGTTCCGCTGGACGCGTCTGGGGTAGCTCGCGCAGCACAAAATAGTGGGCATCTCTTGACTGCCGGAGCAGCGCAGGAACGATTTCCTTGTATGCATCGACGAGTCCCGCGTAAGTACGGGGTAGGTCTGTTTCAATTCGCTTGTGAAGTTTTGGCAGCGCGTGGAAAGGGACCATGGGGAACATGTGATGTTCGATATGGTAATTCATGCTGCAGTAGAGAAAGCGAAGAACGGGACTCAGTTCGACGGTACGGGTGTTCAGGCGATGGTCGCGAACGTTCTCGGCCAACCCGGCATGTTGAGTCAGAGAAAAGATCTGGTGCAGCCAGCCACCGTAGAGCCGAGCAAGCGGAAAGAACAGGACCGGGAGCCAACTGCGTACGGAGACCGACCAGGCCATCATTCCTGCATACACGAGCAGATAGAAACGGGACCACCAGAACATTTTTCGCCACTCACTGGGCGGCACAAACTCTTTCGCTTCCCTAGTCGGCACTCCCGTTGCGTGCACAAGCATCGCCCTCACCATCTGGACGGCATCCGGGATCCAGAAGAAGTCAAGCAGGACCCGCTTAAGGTCGGCGGGGCGCATTACCTGGATCTCCGGGTCTAGGCCGACCATGATGGTCTCACTGTGATGCCGGGTATGGCTCCAGCGAGTAAACGTACCCTCCTTCATATTCATGATGGAAGCGAGCAAATAGAACGCTTCGTTCAGCCAGCGCGTGCGGAACGGGGTGCCGTGCGCACACTCGTGCCAGCGTGCATCACACGAACTGTAGATCGTTCCATAGAGAAAAAACGCGGGAATGAGCCAGGAGCGGCCCACAGAGGTGTAGGCCGCATAACCGGTGATGAGAAGACACAATCCCCAGATTCCGAAGTCGACGAGTCCCCGGGTGTCGCCCCGCGCCATCAAATCCTTCAGATCTTTGCGAGGAATTTCGGGACGATACCAGTCGTCCAGCGGTCGCGTTTTTGCAGCAGCTGTGTCGTTTGTTTTCATCGTCGACTAGGAAGACTCGCTGAGATCGATCACCACCGGCTGGCCGAGGGCCTTGGTCTTTAAGAACACGTAAACGCCCCCCACGGCGACCCAGATTGCGCCCGCGGCTAGAGTCGATCCCTGTAAGCCCAGGAAAATCACCAGGCAAAACAAAAATCCCAGGCTGGGAGCGATTACGTCCAGGAACAGGTTGCGCGGCCCGGTCCCTTCGCGCGAAACCCCGAAGTGCCGGACGGCGGCCAGATTCACGGCCATGAAAGCCATCAGCGCGCCGAAATTAAGAATTTCCACGGAACGCTCCCACTGCATGGTGAGCGTGCCGATGTAAGCCAGGGCACCAGCAATGGCGACGTTGTAGGTCGGATTGCCGCGCTGCGCATTGAGATGTCCAAAGATCTTCCGCGGCAGCAGATTGTCACGGCCCATCCCGTAGAGCAAACGGACGGCGCCCAAAAGCCCCGCGAGTCCGCACGCAAGGCTTGATACCAGGAGCACAACGGCGAACGCGACGAACAGGTTATTGCCGCCGACCACCTTGGCTACGTCCATGAAAGCGGTCTCCGGATTGGCCAGCGTGCGGTAGTCGGGCCAGACCCGCTGCGCCAAGAAAACCTGGAAAGAAGCGAACAGCCCAGTGAACACGCACACCAGGACCGACGCCAGCAAGACGTTTCTCCTCGGGTTCTCAACTTCCTCCGCGAGAATGCTGACGCCATCGAACCCGATGTAGGTGGTCGCCGCGAGGGCCGTGCCTGCGGCGATCGCCCGAACGCTGAAAGTCTTGGGATTGTAGACAGGCGCGAGTGAAATGAATCCTTGCAGGTGCTGGTGAGAGAAAATGTACCAGATGGCCTCGCCCAGAAAAGCAACCATGACCACGGACATGAAGGCCAGCAGGATTTCGTTGGCACGCGCTGTGGTACGGATGCCAAACCAGCAGAGGCAGGTCATGAACCCGACCGCCAGTGCAGACAGCAGGGCGAAGGGCACATGCGGAACCAGCCGCTGGATGGTTAGGGCCGCGTAAAGGCTGTTTTGCAACGGCTGAAACAGATACTCCAGAAACATCGCCCAACCCACCACGAAACCAAACAAGGGACCGAATCCCCGGGTCACGTAGGTGTAGACCGAACCCGCAGAGGGGTACACGGCCGCCATGCGGCCGAAGCTGACTGCTGTGGCCGTCATCGCCACCATCGCCGCCAGTAGGGTTAACACCGCATGTCCCCGGGAAAGCACCTGAGCTTCCCCGAACATGGGAACAACCGCGATGGGCGAGGTCAGAATGACGCCGTAGTACACCAGGTCCCAAAGACGCAGCACCCTCTTCAATTGTGGCGCGGTCGCCGGATCGGTTGTTGGCTGCACCTGGATTCCCCCTGCCCATCACGGATGGGGCCATGCCTGAAACTCGCCCGGGCCGCGTTCTGGGCACCCAGTGTCTGGACGCGTACATGAATATTTCTAAAAGATCCGTTGTTTCTCCCGGGCTTTTGCATACTTCGCTCGCGCCGTTTGTACCGCTTTCACCTCGGACACCTCTGCGATCGGCACATCCCACCAGGACTCGTAACCCGGCACCCGTTGGGCATAGGAGGTCTCAATCACAATCACTGTCGTCTGTGCGCGCTTGCTGGCTTCGACCAACTCCTTCTGCAGATCTTCACGAGTCGTAGCCCGAACTGCACAAGCTCCGAGGCTCTCCGCATTCGCGACAAAATCCACTGTGATCGGGGCGCCGTCGAGCGTTCCGTTCTTTCGATAGCGGTATTCAGTGCCCATGCCCTGGTTGCCACAGGCCCGACTCAGCCCCCCGATGCTGGAAAATCCGTGATTATCGAGCAGAACGATGGTGAGCTTGAATCCTTCCTGGATGCACGTCACGATCTCCTGTGCCATCATCAAGTACGAGCCGTCTCCCACCATGACGTAAATCTCTCGATCCGGCGCCGCCATCTTTACGCCCATGCCGCCGGCAATCTCGTAACCCATGCACGAGTAGCCATATTCGACGTGATATCCATTTGGGTCGCGAGTCCGCCAGAGCTTGTGCAGGTCGCCGGGCAGGCTCCCGGCCGCGCACACCACCACGTCGCGCGCACTGGAAACCTGATTAACGACCCCAATCACCTCACCCTGGCTGATCGGCGGACCAGAATTGATGTGGTAGACTCGGTCGACTTCTTTTTCCCAGCCCGCGCGCAACGTCTGCAGTTGTGCGCTGTAAGATTGCTCGACTCGAAATCCTGCGAGTGACTCTCTCAGTTCCTCAAGGGTAGCTCTCGCGTCTCCCACCAGCGGCAAAGCTGCCTGCTTGCCGGCATCAAATTCGCCGACGTTTATGTTTATGAATCGAACTGCTGGGTTTTGAAACGCCGATTGTGAGCAGGTTGTGAAGTCGCTGTAGCGAGTGCCAACCCCAAGAATCAAGTCGGCTTCCCGCGCAAGAATATTTGCGCCCGGAGTTCCGGTAACCCCCATGGCGCCGAGTTCCTGGGGGTGATCGTAAGGCAGGGCCCCTTTTCCCGCCTGCGTCTCCACGACCGGAATACCAGTCTGTGCGGCAAAGTCGGCGAGCGCCAGGCTCGCTTCGGAATAGATCACGCCACCTCCGGCCACCAGCAAGGGCCGGCGGGAGGATCCGATCCACTGCGCCGCCCTCGAAAGCAACTTCCGGTCGCACCTGGCCCGCGCAATCGGCCAGACCCGTTTTTCAAAGAAGTGTTCCGGGTAATCGAAAGCCTCCGCCTGAACGTCCTGCGGCAAAGCCAACATCACCGCACCGGTCTCCGCCGGTGAAGTCAGGACACGCATGGCGGCGGGCAAGGCGGTCAGAATTTGTTCAGGTCGTTCGATCCGGTCCCAATACCGCGCCACGGGTTTGAAACAGTCGTTGACCGAGACGTCCTGGCTGGCCGGGGACTCGAGCTGCTGCAAGACCGGTGCGACGTCGCGCCGCGCGAAGATGTCGCCCGGAAGCAGCAGGACGGGTAAACGGTTGATCGTAGCCAGAGCGGCGCCGGTCACCATATTGGTTGCGCCGGGGCCGATCGAAGTCGTGCACACCAGGGTTCGCAACCGGTTGCTGGTTTTGGCGAACGCGGCTGCTGTGTGGACCATCGCCTGCTCGTTGCGGACAAGATAATACGGTAACCCTGGGTCCTGCTCCAGGGCTTGACCAATCCCGGCCACGTTCCCATGTCCGAAAATTCCAAGGCACCCTTCAAAGAAGCGACGCTCCTGGCCATCGCGTTCGCTATGCTGATTCTTGAGAAACGAGATGATTGCTTGCGCCATGGTCAGGCGTCTGGTCATTGTGGTCCCACCCGCGGAGTGATAACAACAGCCAGAACTTGTTCTGCCATGCTCATCCTCTCACGAGGGGCAAGCGGGGATCCGTTTCCTTCCAGGTCGAACGAATCCAGACGTGCTGCTGGTCCTCGGTGATGGCCATCGCGCGCGACGACCCGGCCAGAAAGTTCAGGTAGTACACATCGTATCCGGGTCCGGCAACAACCGGGTGATATCCGCTTCGAACCAGGACCGTGTCACCATCCCTCACCTTGAGCGTTCGATCCGTGGTGTTTTGGCCGGCGTAAAGATGCTGGAACGCAAACGCGTCTGGCTGGCTCATGCGGTAGTAGTAGATTTCGTCCAGATCGACTTCCCGGGGCGGGTCGTGAACATCATGTTTATGCGGGGGATAACTGGACCAGTTTCCACCCGGCGTGTAGACCTCAACAATGATCAACTTGTCAGCGGGGAAGGCTGGAGTCACAACGTCGACGATCTGGCGCGACACGTTACCGCCTCCACGCAGACTGCTCACCACATCACGGGGGGTGATTAACCTGGCTTCGAGTCGGGCTTGGGAAGGTACGCGACACTCAGCAATTTCGCACACCGATTCTGCTCGAAAGCTAGCCTCCCTGGCCGTCGGAAGGTAAAGCGCGTAGGGAAAGCCGTCAAAAACATTCTTGCGCTTTCCGATCCGCTGCGCCCCCTGCCCCCACTCCGCAAGGCAGGTCCCGCCAAGAATGACAAAGGCAGCTTCTTCACCCTCGGTGCGGACCCGATAAGACTCGCCTGGCAACAAACGCCTGACAAAGAAGCTCATCCACTCCCACCTCGCTTCTTGGCGAGGTAAATGAACAAGCTCGCCGGCTCCTTCCGGAGGCAGAGGCAGGGAATGAACCAGAAACTCGCTTTCGCTCATGTTGTTCTCCACCCCCAGGAGTGCAGGAGCTCACGCGCGCGCAAACGCCCACTGATCGGCTTGCTAACCGCTTTGACAATATGGCAAACCTTCTGTCGCATTGTCAATCGGAACCTCAGGCATTCGGCGATCGCGGTCACCGGAACGGCTAGAAAACAACCACGGGTCTGCAGGTTCAGACCGGCGGACCTTCTGGCAGGCGGTTGGGTGAGGACCTTGCTCCTTTTAACTAAGCGGAATGCAATTTGCGGGCTTGCCGGTGCTCCATGCTGGCGCCGCGGGGGGTTAGCGGCGGCCTTCCTCTACAGCTTTCGCCAATCGGTCCGAAAAATGGCAACACCCACGGCGCTCGCTTGCGGAGGAGTCAGCCTGGTCTTCGCCTGCCACTGCGGCACGCAAAATGGCAAAAACTCTGCAAGGATTCGGAGCGGCAGCAGATCGCGGACGGCAGTCGTTTTGCTTGTCTTCGCGGTTCATTGTGGCCGGCGCCAGAGGCTTCCGAGTACTCCCGGGGAAAGCAACCTCTTGACGATCAAGTCTTAAATGATTTAAGAGTACCTAGCACAGCCGTGGCCCAGGATTCGGGCAGCGCAGCCTGCCGCGGGCCGGGCGATGATAACTCTGTTTAGGAAATCATGAAGCTGACATTCCCAATCTTCGCGTCGGTTGGAGCTTTGCTGGTCATTCTGGGCTGGCTGGCGATCCATTCGGTGGTAGCTCTCCGCTGAACCGTCCGTGTGTCGGAACCGCGGAACACCAGGCAGAACGCCAAGCGCAGGCAGCACATTAAGCGATCGGGGCGAGTTTCGCGTGGATCGGCCTGAATATAGTCGGGTAGCGCCTTGCCCGACTAAGATCAACCAGGTCAGGCGCTGCGATTCGTTCTGGGCCAGTCAATCCGCCAGCGCCCGCCCGGCATCGCCACCCAGAACAGTTTCTTTGGCCGTGTTCCTCGTGCATGGTGGTAGAGCGCAGCGGCGCGCTCGTAAAAACCCCGAGTGTGCCATGAGTCCGGAAATCCGAACCGCTGGAAGTCGAGATGATGGCAGAATTCGTGGCACAGCGTGCTGAAAAACGTGCCGAACGAGGTGACCTCCTTGCGCACCGCTGTCCGCATCCAGACACGGATCAGCCTGGTCTCGGGAGCGTAGTCTCCGAAGAGTTCGCTCGACCAGTTTTCGCGGACTCGCAACGGTCGGGCTGCGAGCACGCGGATGCCGCTGTCCGGGACATGGTAGAACTTCGATGCGGCTCGCAAAAACTCATTGCAGGCGCTGCGAACATCGGCATTTGTCCCTGCCGTCATTCCGGACTCGATGGATTTTGCAACGGCCAGCAGTCGGTCGTCGCGCGGCAGGTCGAGGGTTCTGATCCGGTCGCTTTCGAGGAAACCGGAACGATGTGCTTTTCGCGGCGGAGAATCAGTCAACATGTGTTCGCTCAACTCTGACGAAGGCTCAGGTCAGCAAACACGAATCCTTCGCGAGACACGATTTCTCCCACCTCTACCGGCAGGTCGTGCCGGAACATCGGGCCGGCATACGCGAACGTGTGGAACTCCCCGTTCTCGCCACAAGGGTCGATGTCTGCTGGGAATTCCGAGAGCAGGCGTTCATCAAATTCTCTGCCCACAACCTCTGGTGGCAGGAATCTGCTGTCAACACAAGTCAGCTTCGCACGCAAGCCTGAATTGATCATGGAACTGGCCAGCGACCGCGTGGGCATGCCCCACACCGGAAAGAGTGGCTGCAACCCGGAATTTTCCAGCTGCTTCTCGCGATATGCCCGTATGTCGGTCAAGAAAAGATCGCCAAAAGCGATGTATTCAATGCCCGCGTGAACAGCGGCCTTGCACGTTTCCTTCATGATGCACTCGTAGTCTGCATTTGAGCACGGCCACGGTAACTCAACGTCCCACAAAGCAATGCCAGCCTCTTTTGCCTGCGCTTCAACGAGGCTACGACGCACCGCATGCATAGCGACCCGGTTCGCCGCTTGATTAAACGTCGTTAGCAGGCCAACAAGTTCGTATTCACTTTGCTGCCGGAGAAGGTAAAGGCTCCAAGCACTGTCTTTTCCACTGCTCCAGGAAAGTAATGTTCGTTTCATGCGAATGCGGGCCCCGGCTCCTGATGATTGGCTTTCCCTGCGCGGCGTCATCGTCAGCCGCCCATACTCAACGGCGTGAGCGGCAGCCATCCCGTTTGACTTCAAAACTCCAATCGGGGTGGGAACACGTCGCGCGCGTGCGGCTGGGCGGCAATTGGCTGGAATGCAAGAGAGACACTCAAATGAGTATAAATTGGCAGAACTCACCGCTGCCAGGTGTAAAGGCATGGGATAATTTAGGCGCCTGGGGTGTTTGCATGCAATCAGCGTCTCCCGATTTTGTCCAACTGAAATCGAACATGAAGGCCAGCTGGATGGCCGGGGACTTCGGCCAGATCGCCAACTTTACCGTCGAAGCGGCCGAGGAGTTTATCGCACGAACCCCGATCCCGCCCGGAACTCGTGTGCTGGATGTAGCCTGTGGCACCGGAAACACTGCGATCCCGGCTGCACGAGCAGGTGGGTTGGTCACCGGCGTGGACATCGCTCCCAACCTGCTTGAACAGGCGAGAAAACGTGCGGCGACAGAACACTTGCAGATACGCTTTCAGGAAGGTGATGCGGAGCAGCTTCCGGTCGGTGACGACGAATTCGAGGTTGTGCTGACGATGTTCGGGGCAATGTTCGCGCCCCGCCCGGAGCGGGTGGCTGCCGAATTCATCCGGGTGTGCAGGCCTGGAGGACTCATCGCGATGGCGAACTGGACTCCCGAAGGATTTGTCGGCAAATCGTTTCAAATCAACGCGGAAATGGTGCCGCCCCCCGCAGGGATTCCCGCCCCAACGCTCTGGGGGAAGCAACAGGTGGTGCGTCAACGGTTTGCCAACGGAACTTCGAAGCTTAGCCTAACTCGGCACAAGGCAGTGTTTGATTACCCATTCAGTCCAAGAGAAGTGGTGGGATTCTTCCGGCAATACTTCGGTCCTACGCAGGCAACGTTCTCAAGACTCGACCAAAGAGGTCAAACGGAGCTGGCTTCCCGATTGGAGTCACTGTGGACCGAGCACAATACTGCCAACGATGGCCGCACGAGAGTCGAAGCGGAGTACCTGGATGTTAGAGCGATTCGTGCCTAGGACGCCGTGAGAATCGTTGCTCGCGATGGCGGAGCACAAAACTGAACCCGAATGGTCCGCGCAGAAATGACACTTGCCGGTTTCGGGCACGTGGTGCGTCGCACCACTGACGCCCGTCGAAAAGGTGACACCGCTTGCGCCGCAGATCCGAGCCGACAGGCGCTCGCACCAGGAACCGCCAGCTTCCCGAACGAGATGATCTCACGCCACGGAGTTCTAAATGGAGAAATCATATTCCCAACGGACCGATTTCTGGGGGCCAGGGCCGTTCGGCTCATGGGGTTCTGACACCATCGCATCGTAGTTACGTTGGAGGCAAGGCCGGGAAATTCCCAGCTGCTGCATTCTCTTTATCAGCGTCGTACGCTTCAAGCCTAGTGTGGCGGCTGCGCCTTTCGGGCCACCGATCACCCAATCGAGTTGTTCAAGCGTTTGCAGAATCAGAGCGCGCTCCGAATCTTTCAGAGTGGTTGCGGACGAGGAGATGATGACACCGGGAGTCTCCACCGTCGGCAACGGATTGGCAAGCACGCCGTCGTCTGACAGGATCACAGCACGTTCGATCAAATTTTGGAGCTCGCGGATATTACCCGGCCACTGGTATGAGCTAAGCGCGGACATAGTCTCTGGAGCAATGTGTTCGATTTGCCGTCCCATCCGGCGGCCATGAATCCCGACAAAATGTGTCACCAGAGCGGGGATATCCTCGCGACGCTCGCGTAACGGGGGCAGCAGGACCGGAAAGACATTTAGACGATAGTAGAGGTCGCTGCGAAATTCGCCGCGATTCACCATCTCCGTCAAATCACGGTTCGTTGCAGCCACCAGCCGGACATCTGCCCTGCGGGTGTGCGCGCTGCCCAAGCGCTCGAACTCCTGTTCTTGCAAAACGCGCAGCAGCTTGGGCTGCAGCCCCGGTGGAATATCTCCCACCTCATCCAGGAAGAGCGTGCCTTGGTCGGCCAGGTCGAAACGACCAATCCTTTGCGCTATCGCTCCGGTGAAAGCTCCCTTTTCGTGACCAAAAAGCTCGCTCTCCAGCAGATCGAAAGGAATGGCAGCGCAATTGAGCCTTACGAACGGGCGTCCACATCGTGAGCTGAGATTGTGAATCGCTTTCGCAATCAGCTCCTTGCCGGTGCCTGTTTCTCCCTGAATAAGAACTGTAGAATCCGTAGGCGCGACACATTCGACCTGTTCGAGCACCGCTCTCAGCGCAGGACTGTGGCCTACGACCTGCTCCAATCTGCACTCATAAGAAACTGGATCGGCACTTCCGAACCTTTCGAAAGCTCCCACAAATGATCTCCTGGCGGGCGTTTTACCCTTCGCGATCAGGATTTAACTCTCCCGCGCTGCTCGAACACTTCCGTCAAGGCGGGAAGAAAGCACCTGAATTTCTCGTTTTCTGGCGACGATCCAATCGATGGGAGCAGTTTGATCGAACCAGGGCGGTTTCGTACTCATTGGGGGCGACGGTTGTAACGGGAGTGTCTGAGTACCGCTCTCTCTTCCGGGCCCATGTTGTTTATTTCAACCCATTGTCATGCAGAGTCAGCCACTGGTTTTTTCCGCTCTGCAGCTTAGCGATCGCGCCTTCGCCAGAGCCGAATCGCAGGCGCACACGACAGCCGTCCGAACGAGGCTCCTACCCAATTGCACGGCGCGCCAGCAGGAATCACGCGTAAAAGGCGATGCCCGCTGCGCACAGCAGTGTTCCGACTACGGTTTTCGCGAACATGTTTGTCCCGAGCTCGCATCCCAGCGCCCGATTGCGTGAAACTTACTTCCAGACCATTGACTATTAAAATCCGTAAAGTTTTAATAAGAAAAACATAATTTGTTCGTAAAGGTTGCTTTGTTAGCGCCGAGAGATTCCTGGAAGGTTTAAACTTATCAACGCCGGTCCATTGTGTGTTTCTCCGGGCTCGCCGGAACTGGTTAGCAGCGAGGCTAAACTTTGGAAATGCGCGGCGCCTGGCCAGTTAAGAGTTGCGCCTGGAATGTTTGGAGCTACCCTATGGGTACTGTCCTTCAGTTCAACCGCGGACTCTATCATTGCTCCAATCCCGGTCTGATACCGCGCCGACAATGTCGTAGCTCTTTTTTTTAACTTGTTGTTGAAGATCCTGAAGCCTTGAATGCGCCGAGGACCGGTCTTCACCGTGAGCTTCTGAGATTCGATCACTAACGCGTGCTGAGCATCTGGGGGTCTCTACAGCGGTTCCTGTATGCAAGAGCAGGGGCGCGTAGGTAAATTACGCGGGATCGCGAGATGGATAAAACTTGAACAGCCACCGCTAAGTCGCTGTAACAGTTGATTTCCACTCGACTGGAACCCAACCTGCAATAGACCCGGGCAGAGCGAGCGGCTAGAGTCTTGCACCTCATATGTGGAGGATTCTATGAATCAAAATCCGGACAACAAATGGCGGGATTTGTGCCAAGCTGCAGCCACGGAGCAAAATTCGAAAAAGCTGATGGAACTAGTGGCCGAGATAGTCAAGGAGCTGGATGAGCGACACCGGAAAGGCAAACCTGCAGTGATCAAGAAAGAGTGCGATGAAAGCTTATTTGGAATGAGCCTGGTGCTGGAGGCGACTAAACATGCGAAAGCGGTCCATTATTCCGGCTCTTGAGCCTGTTCCGTGTCACGACGAAGACTTGCTGGACCTCGAGCGCGCAGCTGTGGTTGAGGTCAGCTCGGAAGACAAAGATTTCCCAGTCGAGGCTGCATTGGCTTTAGGGGCTTTAGGTGAGACCCGGGGCTGGCGCGCCGCCCAACCGGGCCCCCAAACGATTCGGCTGCTATTCGATCAGCCTCAAACCATCAAACGAATCGCGCTGGTTTTCGAGGAAGACGAAACCAGACGAACACAAGAGTTCGTCCTGCGATGGTCCCCGGCGGGCCCGGAGCGGTTTCGCGAAATCGTCCGCCAGCAATGGAATTTCAGCCCTCCTGCGACGGTGCGAGAAGTTGAGGAATACCGTGTCGAACTCTCCGATGTCACCACGCTCGAACTTACGATCGTACCGAACCTTAGCGGCGGTGCAATTCGCGCCTCGCTCAAGAGCTTGCGCCTGTCTTGAAGTAAAACCACCACCGCCACGCGCAATGCAATGAGTCTCGATTTTCCAATCGAGCCGGGCCCCAGCTCCTTCCATCGATTCTTCTTTCGAATCCTGTGGTTTGACGGGCTTACCGGCAGACGTCGCCGCCAGCTCGGCCCGATTTTGCTGCCAGAGGTAGAGCAAGTACTTGGCGGCTCGCAAGAGCTGGGCTTGCTCATTTCGTTGCATTCGCTTCCTTTTTCGGTGTAAGTTCAAAAATTACATTGCTCAGGGAGTGGGGTTGTTTTCGAAAAGGATAGCGTCGTTGTGTCTTTTGCTGACATTCTGGTCAGCAATAGCATTCAGTGCGCATCACCATTCGAATGCAACGGAGGCGGCAAAGTGCTCGGCTTGTGTGGCCGCCCATTCAGCTTCCCCCAAAACCACTTCCAATTTGCCAAGGGTGATGTTTGTTTCTGTGTCGACCTTTGGGCCGGCGCCGGTTTCTGCCAAGCAACGTCTGATAGCCTTCGCTCTTGGGACCACGGCGAGTGCCAGTCTTTTGAAATCTGTCGGCTGCAGATGTCATTTCACAGCGCCTGACAGAACTCTCCTGGCGTTGCGATACGCAGGCAGGGCCTGCGCTTAATTGGTATGTAGCAAGCGTCAAAGAAACTCTTCACGGGACAACCACCCAGCCAAGTACTAAGGTCACGTTCAGCGTTGGCGAGTCCTTCCCTACAATGGAGTCTGCCGTTTTCCCCCTTCGCAGTCGCGTAGTCAAATGCAATTCTTCAGTCGGCAGCAGCAAGCCTGCCACAGGTGTGGGCTAGCCAGAGGCCTACTCCAACTGTTTATGCGTGCAAAATACGTCTAGCTGGAGGCTCCGTGAAACGAAGAGGAAGTGCAATGTCTGACTCTGGAGTGTGCTCTGGTGACATGCTCGGACGCCTGGTAACGATTCAGAGGCACCTGGCAGCCGCCAGAATGAAAGTGAGCTGCATCGTCCCGGGTCTCCGAATCTGGCAGACCGTTCTGCTTTTGATTTCTCTCGTGGCATTGCCTGCTCTGAGCCGGGCGGTGAGCCAGGACGCTGCACCCCTACCGACGCCTCTGGTCGAGTTCACAGTGCAAACCGGTCACACCGCGGAGATTCAAGGCCTCGAGTACGCAGCGAACGGCAAATTTTTCGTGAGCGCCGGCAAAGACTCCACGATCAAGCTCTGGTCGCCGGGAGGCACCCTGATACGCACGATTCGCACGGGGTTTCTGGGTCAACTATCTTGCCCTTTCCCGTGATAGCCGGCTGCTCCTGGCAGCCTCGCGCACGGGCAACATCTTCCTGCTCTCGCTCGACGGGCGAGTCATCCACAGATTTCCCGATGTACCGATGAGGGAAGGGTTCGTCTCCGCGATTGCCTTGTCCGATGACAACCACCATGCAGCCATCGGGACAACAAGAGGACTCGTACTCTACCACGTCGACGGGACAGTGGAGACACGACTGCAGCCAGAAGGCGATGCTTCTGAAGTTGACAGTGTGCTTTACACACGCGACGGACGCCTGATCAGCGGACATCCAGATGGTAAGCTCCGTTTCTGGACGGACGAGGGAAAGCTGGTCCGAACCGTTGCGGCGCAGGAATATTCGATCAAGACGCTGGCGCTCAGTCCAGACGGCAAGACGCTGGCGACGGCGGGAAGTCCATATTTCTTTGCTGAAGTCCCCAAGAACGTAAAACCGGTCACCAAGTTATGGGATCTTGACGGCAACATGCTGGGACAGTTCTCCTCACAGTTCACCCAAAGCCTACGGTTCAGTGCCGATGGGACAAGCCTCGTAAGTGGTGGACGCTCCGACAATCGGGTGACCATTTACCGGAGATCGGGCGAGCTATTGCGCACAATCACGATCGGAACGGGGGCCCATCGTTCGCCTTATCTCATCGCCCTTGCGCCCGACGGACGTACGTTAGTTACCGCTGACGACAATATCGATCCTCCGGGACTCGAGATATGGAACGTTGACGGCGGCTTCGAACGCAGTCTGCTCGGATTGAGCGGCCCGATGACGAATGTCGCCGCATCCCCAGATGGAAACTTCATTGTGACGCTGTCGGCAGATCGCCTCGTGCGCATTTGGTCGCTCACCGGCCGCCTGATCGCCAGCTTGCCCGGGCACAAGCAATATTCAACAGGACTTGCATATGCGCCCAATGGAATGTACTTCGCCAGTGGCGGAGACGAGGTCATTCTGTGGAGCCGGTTCGGCCAGAAGCTCGATGAGTTCACGGGCTTTCGAAACGGCGCAGGCGTGCTCGCCTTTTCGCCCGACAGCCGGTTCTTGTTCTGTGGCGATGGTGGAGGCACAGTTCACATCTACGACCTCGAGCAGAAGTCCGTCCGTCATCTGAAGGCGCACGACAGCCGTGTCACCGCTCTCGCGATTCAGCCATCCGGAAAGTACTTCGCAACCGGCAGCGCTCGCGAAGAAGTGCGTATCTGGGACTTAGAGGGAAAGCTGCAAGGGGAAAGCCGGTTTGACCAGAAGGCCGCACGTCCGGTTAGCGCAGCCTACTCGCTAGCGTTCTCCCCGGAAGGAGACAAACTCGTGGCCGCAACCACCAACCCCGAGAAGAGCTTGCAAGTCTTCGATCTTAAGGCGCAGCTCGTGGACGCCATGAAGGTGTCCAATTCCTTTCAGGGTGGCGCGATTGCCTTTTCGAAATCAGGGCGGTGGCTTGCGGCCACAGCAAATAATACCGCTATCCTTTGGGATTGGCCGTCGCGCAAGCTCGTCCGCGTTCTCAAAGGGCACGGCGACTTCATTGAAGGACTGTGCTTCACGCCGGACGAGGAGCACCTTGTCACAGCAGGCCACGACGCAACCACGCGGGTGTGGCGGCTCGACAACGGTTATTCGATGGCCCTGTTAGCCCACGGCGGCGACTGGATCGTGTACACTCCCGACGGCTATTTTGATGGGTCGCACTATGGTGGTGACCTCGTCGGCATCACGCGGGGTCTCGATACCTTCGCCGTCGATCAATTCGCACTTCAGCTCAACCGACCGGATCTTATTCTGAGTCGCGTGGGGACTGCTTCGCCGGAATTTATCGAACATCTTCGGTCAAGATATCAACTCCGGCTGGAGCGCAGCGGATTTTACCAGAGCACTCCCGGAATGTCTCTGGAGGCTCCCGAAGTTCATCTGCTGGAAGCAAAGCAGGACGGCAAATTCGCCCAGATTGAGGCTGAGCTCAGCGATCAACACTACCCGCTTGCGCGCTATCAGATCTATGTCAACGATGTCCCCGTTTTTCGGGGCCCAGGGAAGCCGGTGAGTGGCCTGAGCACACGGGTAAATGAGCGGATCGAGCTTGGGTCGGGAGAAAACAAGATCGAAATCAGCGCCTTCAACAGCCAAGGGGTCGAAGCATTGCGCGCCCACTGGTCCACGATCTATCGCTCGGACCCCAAAGAGTTGAAAAATGACCTCTACTACATTGGCTTCGGAGTCTCGCACTACCGGAACCCTGCCCTCAATCTTCAGTTTGCGCACAAAGACGTCCTTGACCTCGGCGCGGCGCTCGAGCGCTACACGGGATCGTTCAGGCATGTCATCGCAAAGACATACATCGACGAGGCAGTTACTCGCGACAACCTGCTGAAAGCAGGGGAGGTGCTGAGGAACGCAGGAGTGGACGACATGGTAGTGATTCTCGTTTCCGGGCATGGGTCCTACGATGTCTCCAAGGAAGCGACTTACTACTACGGAACCTACAATGTCGATGTCAAAAATCTGGCCGGAACGGCCGTGAGTTTCGATGAGATCGAATCGCTTGTGCGCGATATCGCACCGCGTCGCAAACTATTGCTGATTGACACTTGCGAATCGGGCGAAATGGACGAGGCCACACGAGCCGAACTGACAGCCAAAGTGCGAGATGCAGGACTGGCTGCCCGCACCAGCCCGGTCTTCCAGCAGGCGCACGCCGGTCAGGTGAAGCGAGTATTCCTCTATGAGCGGGACCGTTACATCTATAACGATCTTGCGCGGCGCACCGGCTCTATCATCTTCTCCGCATCCCATGCGGGAGAAATGTCGTTCGAATCGCCGAAGATTCAGAATGGCTTCTTCACGCACGAGATCCTTGAGGCTCTCCATTCAAGTCACGCCGATGCCAACCAGGACGGCAAGATTTCGATTGATGAGCTCGAAGCTTTCGTTTCTCTCAATGTCGCGCTCAAGACTGAGGGATTGCAACGGCCCACCGTAGACCGCGACAACATCAATCAGCGCTTTAGCTTTCCGCTGCTGCCCTGAGCTCAGCAGCCATGGGTCGCCGACCTGCGGCACTGTAGGCCGAGCACGCGCCTGAAAACGCCTGGGACAGATACCGATACTGAGCGGCGAAACAGAGATCGAGATCTGCCCCTAAGACAGCCGGGAGCTCCGCCTAAATATCTCTTGCGAAATGTGCACTCACTCAAAAAGCGGCGGCTGTGCAGGGGCGTCCTCGGGTTCTCGAAAGTTACTCAAACCGATGCCGACGAGCCGATAGCGTTGCTCCGCACTCAAGTCCACTCGTTCTCGCAGCTTCAGGACGATGTCTGTCAATTCCTCTCTGGTGGAAAGAGCAGAGCCTGGCGTACGACTGCGAGTGAGAATCTTGAACTCACTTGTCTTGAGTTTGAGAACCACCGTGCGCGCGGTCCGTGACTCCTTACGGGAGACAGACCAAAGCTTTTCCGCCAGGCGTCGGATCATGGGCTCGGTTTCTGCCAACAGCACATCGCGTTCAAAAGTGTCCTCGACCGAGATGGACTGCGTAGGCCGGTCAGGGACGACTTCATGATCATCGATACCGCGGGCAAGCTCGTGCAGGCGTAGACCAAAGCGGCCAAAATGCAGTTCGAGCGCTGGCAAGTCCTGGCGTCGCAAGTCCGTTACGGTTTGTATTCCAAGTTTCGCCAGCTTCTCTCCCGTCACTTTGCCGACGCCCGGCAGACGTCCAACCGGCAGCGGCAAGAGAAACGCATCGATGTGCTCGGGCTGGATGACGAAAAGCCCGTCGGGTTTGCGCCACTCAGAGGCCAGTTTTGCCAGGAACTTGTTTGGCGCCACGCCTGCAGAAGCAGTGAGATTCAATTCCCGCCGGATTTGCTCGCGGATTGTGCGTGCCACTAGCGCCGCTGTCGGTAATCCCGTCTTGTTCTCGGTGACGTCCAGATACGCTTCGTCGAGCGATAGTGGCTCGATCAGGTCGGTATGGCGCTTGAAGATCTCCCGCACGTTGCTCGAGACTGCCCGATAACGTGTAAAATCCGGAGCGACGAAGGTCGCATTGGGACACAAGCGTTCTGCTTGCACCGCTGGCATGGCCGAGTGCACTCCGAAACCCCTGGCCTCGTACGAGGCCGCGCACACGACCGAGCGGGTGCCTCGCCAGGCGACCACCACAGGCTTGCCCCGCAGCTGCGGATCATCGCGCTGCTCGACCGAAGCATAGAACGCGTCCATGTCGACATGGATGACCTTTCGCACAATCGTCTGACAACAATACTATTCGGCCCGAACGCTTTGAACATCTATCGAGCCGATCGCTCGCCGTCCTTGCTGCAAAGTCTAGAGACGCAAGTAGGCGTCTTACCTCGAGTTTCTGCTCTGTACTCGCGGTTTGCGTGCTCTTGCTGCATGCGCTGTTCATTTTGTGGGTCGTCTTCGGTGCCTTGTTGACGCGATCGGGCCCGACTCTTCGCGGGCTACCTGGCGGCTCTCTGGCTGTCGGAATCCTTACGGAACTGTTGCTTGGCTGTGTCTTTGGGCTCCCCTGGAGAACGGGTTCTAAGGCAAGGCCGGAGCCGAGCTCTGCCCGGGTGGGGTTCCTGCTCCATTTATAATTCTGCGGGATGGAGACGGTATTTCCTCTCGGCATGCCTGCCATGATCGTCTTCGGAGTGCGACCGCCGACCATCCTTGTGGGAAACGGTGGGACTCGTATAATCACGCCGATGGGTAATTCTCCTGCACCTTTTGGGATCGACCGACACTTTCTGCGCATGGACAGGAATGATCCCTACCTCAGCCTGCACTTCATCATGATTTTCGTTCGCGATCAGGAGAGAAGCCTGCACTTCTACGTCGACAGGCTTGGTTTCCGGTTGGTGGTGGATCATGTCTTCGAAACGGGTGGCCGGTGGATCGAGGTTGCACCTCCGGACGGCGTGGCGGTCAACTGCGACTACACAGATGGGTCTCTGGACGATGTTGTTTGTTACATGGCCCTGCACATCTTACTACTACCACGCTTAGCAGTGCCAGAGGTTGCGCCCACAACGAACATGACGCCGGTGTTTGGTAACGGGCTCCGCGGGTGCCGAAACGGTGCAACGGCGCCGTCCGTGCTGGGAAGGTTCGGATGGTCAGTAACCTCATTGTCTCTTTCCTGAGATAGACACGCTGCACGAAGTGCGATCAAGTTCCGGCGCTGCAGAGTGTGCTTAGACAACTCAAGGTCCCACCATGGTTCGGTTGTTGTTCCCGTATGTGTTATGCCTCCCCCGTGAGAGCTGGCCAGTGCAGACTATCCATCGGTTAGAAAACATAGAGTAGAAGCCACGGGCGACACGAACACGTCGTTTTCTGACCCGGTAGTCAACCCACGAGTTCGACCGTACAATTCACCTGTCTGTCACGCCTTCTCAAGTACAATTGCCTGGCCCGAATGGAGTGCAGGAGCGCGCAGCCTTCGTCGCCTTTCTAGACTCTGGCGTCGGCAAGGCAGTGGCGGATATGGCTTTGACCGGGACCGCAGACTCAAAACAAGGATCGTTTGGGATTTCAGGACCGGCGCTTGGTTGGTTAGAAAGCCTGCCGGTGACACACGGGGCTGCGGGTTCGAGTCCCGTCGCTCGCGCGAGCCTTCCCCATCACTTCTCACATTTCTCGGTGCCTGTGTATTGCTTTACGACCTGAGTCTTTTTCCACGCCGCGATCTGTTCGCGTGCATCTTTCACCAGTCTTGCGAAGCGGCGGGCCAATTCGTGAATGCGCTGCGATTGCCTTCTTTGAATCGCCTCGGTTGGAATCAATTCCGTGCCAACCCCGATTGCGATCGCACCCGACAAAATGAAGTTGGCCGCGGTCTGTTGATTCACTCCTCCCGCTGCGATCAATGGAACCTGTGGCAGGGATGCGTGCAGCGCCTTGATGTACTCGTCTCCGCCAACCGGACCGCAGGGAAAGACCTTTATGAAATCGGCGCCCGCCCGCCACGCCGTGACAACTTCCGTGGGCGTCAGTGCTCCCGGCACGACCACTATGTTCTCTTTAGCTGCGAATTCCAGGATAGCGGGATCCAGTGACGGAGCAGTGACGAAACTCACGCCCGCATCCACGCACAAGCGCGCCGTGTCGGTATCAAGCACGGTACCTGCGCCGACAATGAGTTTCGGATTAGAACGAACAAGGTGAGCCATCAGCTCCACCGCTCCAGGAATCGTCATTGTGATTTCCACGATCGATATTCCTCCGCGCGTGACTGCCTCAGCCGCGAAATGTGCATCAGGGCCAGACGCGGCTCGGATCGCCGGGATTATGGCAATTTCACGAATTCGGGAGCAGACCTCATCTTTCGTCATTTGTCAGAATCCCTCCACCAGCGCCATGCGGCTCGAGTGGTTATTCAGATGGCTTCGTTGGGATCAGCTACCGGTAGCCGATCATCACTACGCGCGAACCATGTGTACAAGGTCGGTAACAGAATGACACTGATGATCAAGTCCGCAATGAGACCACCGACGATGACGATGGCGAAAGGACGCTGCGAATCCGATCCAATGCCATGGGAGAGCGCCGCTGGCAACAGCCCCAGGGTTGCGACCAGCATCGTCATCATGATCGGTCGAAGTCGCAGGACAGCACCCTCCACCGCAGCTTCCTCAATGTCGTACCCGCGGGCCCGAAGTTGGTTGATGTATTCCACCATGATCACACCGATTTGCACCGACACACCAAACAGCGCGAGAAAGCCCACCCCGGATGACACACTGAAGTTGGTACCTGTGACCAAAAGGGCGAGCTGGCCGCCGATAGGCGCCATGGCTATGTTGGTGAGGATGAGAAGGGCCCATTTCAGAGATTTGAACATCGAGTACAGGATGCTGTAGATCAGCAGGATCGTCAGCGGCAACACGATCAACAACCGTCGCTGTGAGCGCTTTGCGCTCTCATACTCGCCTGCCCAATCAAGGGTGTAGCCGGTTGGAAGCTTCACCGAGGCGCTAACCTTTTTGATCGCTTCCTCCACGGTACTGCCCAAATCTCTGCCCCGAACGCTAAACTTGACGGCTACATATCGGGAGTTCTCTTCGCGGTAGATCTCCGAGCCGCCATCCAGCACTTGTATCTTCGCTAGCTGTGCCAGAGAAACCCGCTCACCTGACGGTGCCAGCAGCCGAATCTTCTCAATGGCCTCCTTCGTGTCTCGGTACGGTGGCAAATACCGGAGGACAAGATCGTATCGCTGTTCTCCGATGAGCACCTGGCTGAGAGCGTTTCCTCCAACGGCGGTCTGAATTGCGTCCTGCACATCGGAAACATTGATTCCGTAGCGCGAGGCTTGATCGCGGTCGACTGTGAAGTTGAGGTTGGGTTGGCCGATAATCCGGAACACGCCAAGATCCTCCACTCCCCGGACGGGTCGCATGGCTGCGACAATCTCATCCGCCTTCGCTTCCAGCATCTTAAGATCGTCACCGTATATTTTTACTGCCAGCGCCCCTTTTACGCCGCTCACCGCTTCTTCCAGATTGTCGGAAATCGGTTGCGAGAAGCCCCAAAGCACTCCCGGAATCTTTTCCAGTTCGCGGTCCATGGCTGCGATCAGACGCTCTTTGTCCTGGTGAAAGATCGGCCGCCATTTCTCCTTCGGCAAGAGATCGACAAAGAATTCTGTATCAAAAAAGCCCGTGGTGTCGGTTCCATCATCCGGGCGTCCGATTTGGTTGACAACCTGGGGGACCTCCGGAAACGAGCAAAGGGTTTCGCGAGCCCTCTCCGCAACACGGGCGCCCTCGGTCGGCCCCGTGCTGGGAGCCAGCGTCCCGCGGACCCAGATCGCGCCTTCATCCAAATGCGGGAGGAACTCCGACCCAATCACTCCGCTAAAGGCAAGAAATGCCGAAACCAGAAGCGTTATAACGGCGCTGCCAACCGTCACCCAGCGGTTACGGATTGCCCGGTGGACAATATTTCTATAGTGCTCTATCAGAAATGTCATTAGCGGGTTCTGCCATTGTTTCGCATCGCTTCGGAACAGCAGGCTCGCCAGTGCGGGCGCAATCAACATCGAAAACATCAAGGCGCCAAGCAGGGCGAAAGCCACCGTCCATGCCATCGGCTTGAACAACTTCCCTTCGACGCGTTGCAGAGTAAAGATCGGAAGATATGCCGTAACGATGATGGCGATGGCATAAAAAACAGGTCGTTGCACCTCATGGGCAGCTTTGCGGATCCGGTCCACCAGCGTAAGGGGAGTTTCTTCGGGACGATTTAGGTGGCGCACGATATTTTCGACCATCACAACCGCCCCATCCACGACCATGCCGAAGTCCAACGCGCCCAAGGAGAGCAGGTTTGCCGAGATATGCCGCAGGTCCAGACAGATCGAGGCAAACAGCAACGCAAACGGAATGGTCAACGAAACGATAATTGCGCCGCGAGCATTGCCCAGGAAGACGAACAGAATAATGACGACCAGGATCATGCCTTCTGCGAGATTGTGCAGCACCGTATGGGTGGTGTAATGCACCAGATCGTCCCGGTCGAGATACGGCACAATCTTCACACCGGGAGGCAATATGTGATCATTGAGCCGGTTGACCATAGCGTGAAGAGATTCCAGCATGGTCGCAGTGTCGGCACCTTTGCGGAGAAAGACAATTCCTTCGACTACGTCGTTATCATCCTCCACCACCCCGTCCGCCCGATGGTACGCTCTTCCTATCTGTCCCAGGCGAATCTTCGGCCCTTGCGTGACCACGGCGATGTCTTTTATACGCAGTGGAGTGCCGTTCTGGGCTTTAATCACCGTCTTTTCGATGTCGCGGACATCGCTGACCAAGCCCACGCCGCGCACATTGATCTGTTGCGAACCCTGTTCTATGAAACTGCCCCCTACGTTCGCATTGCTGTTTGTCAGCTGTTGTTCAATCTGGGCCAGACTGAGACCATAGGAGATCAACTTTTCTGGGTCGACCCGAACCTGGTATTCGCGAGTGACGCCCCCGAACGATGAATCGTCGACCACGTCCGGTACAGAGCGGATGTATTTGCTGATAACCCAGTCCTGCAGAGACTTCAGGTCCATTAAGTCATACGCAGGATTCGTGCTCTTCAGCGTGTACCAATAGACCGAGCCAATCGGACTGAAGTCGGGGCCGATCCCTGCCGTGACGCCCGACGGAAGTGTGACTTGCGCAAGCCGCTCCAGCGCTTTCTGGCGGTCCCAATCGTTATCGGAATTGTCGTCGAAAATAAGATTCACGACCGAGAGTCCAGCCAACGACGCTGACCGCACATGCTGAAGATGTGGGATGCCGTTCATCTGGATTTCGATGGGAATCGTGACCTGCTGCTCGACTTCCTCTGCGGCTCGCCCAGGCCACTGCGTAATCACCTGCACCCAAGTGTTAGCCACGTCTGGATAGGCTTCGACCGGCAGGTTGTGGAATGAAATGATGCCCCAAACAAATAGAAGTGCCGCCATACTCAGGACAACAAAGCGGCTATTGAGAGCGAAATCGACGAGCGCGCGAATCATTGCTGCTCCGCCGAGTTTTGGAATTCAAGCGCATTGGCCACGACGTGCTGGCCAGGCGCCAGTCCGGAAACGATTTCCTGCATTGCGCCCGGAAGCATGTCGCCGCCCACAACTTCTGTCCGCCGAAATTGATTGCCTGTGACCGGCAGGTAGACCCAATCACGATCATGCAGGTGCAAGATCGCAGTAGCCGGGACAGCTGCTCGACTTTGTTTTTGTCGGCCGTGAAAGGTTGCACTCACAAACATGCCCGGTCGCATCAGGCCCGGATTCCGCATTTCGATTCGAACCTTCACGGTGCGAATGTTCGGGTCCAACACGGGTCCAATGTTGCTGATGATGCCGGCGAGAACCTGGTCAGGATAGGCATTCAGACGAATGTCGGCCTTTTCGCCGAGCCGCACACTGGCCAGATCGTTTTCGTATACATCGCACAATACCCACACATGGGTCAGATCAGAGATCGTGAAGGGATTGGGGGAAGAGAGACCGGCGACGCCGGCACCGTTCGTAACCTGCTGATCGGTGATGACACCGGAAATCGGAGCATGAATCTCGATCAGACCACTGGGACGATCAAGCGTGGGACTCCCCAGAACACGAAGCTTCTCGGCAGTATTCGCGACGTCTACCTTGGCTTTGTCTTCCGCATTTTGCGCAATTTGAAGATCGTTCTGGGAAATCGCTCCCTTGTCGTAAAGTAGCTTTGCGCGCTCCAACTGGGTGCGTGCCAGCTGTTCGTCGGCCGTGGCCTTTTGGTAGTCCGAGAAAGCTCCCGAAATGTCGGCGCTCTGCACCTTGAGCAACAGTTGGCCCTTCTTGACTGTATCCCCCAGGCGCGCCTCTATCTCCACAACCCGCCCCACGGCCAATGAGATAACGGGAACGGCTCGTGAAATGTCCGGATTCACCGTACCGGTGACTCGCAGCTGAGGCGTAGCAATGTGTTCTGTTGCCTGCGCCAAGGGGAAGCGTTCGGGATGGTCCACCTGAAACACATTGCGGTCCGCCACGCGTTCCACCCTGAGCGGTGGCGGCGCCTCTGCCTGGGGATCACTCTTGCCGCCACTACATCCCGTCCCCGCCACGCACAAGATCGAAGAAAAAGCGAGGATTCCAGAAATCCCGCGCTTCATGGGATCACCTCACGTCCAACAGCGAGATTCAGCTGATTCGTGGCGTTCAGATAGGAAGCCACCAGGTTCAAATAGTTCACCTGGACACTTCGGTAGTCAGCCTGAGCATTGAGAAAATCAAGAAGCGATGCTGCGCCGTGCTGGTAGGAAAACGCAATTGTGTCCCGCACGCTCAAAGCCTCTTCCAGGTACTGGTCCCGATAGGGTTTGAGAAGAATCACGGTGCTATTAACCGCGGCGTAGGCAGAATCGACATCGTTAAAAACCTGCGCTCGCGTTGCTGCCGCGAGTCTATCGTTTCGATCGATGTCCCGCTGTGTGCGACGCTTCTCACCCTGATTACGATCGAAAATTCGCAACGGGATGCTCACCCCGAACCCGATGTACTGGTCGATCGGGGGGTTGCGGCCGACATCGAAACCTAGGATTGGATCGGTAGATCCATTGGCTACGGCGAGCCGATAGTCAGTTTTCGCCTTGTCGACAGACTGCAGCGCGGCCCTCAGGTCAGGACGCGTATCGAGAGCCGCCTGGCGGACGTCGCTGAGGGGAGGAATTTGTTCCCCGGAATCAAACGGCCCGATGACATCGAATTGTTCGACCGGGATCTGATCATTTAACAGCGTAAGTAGTTGAATCTTTGCGAGGCGCAGGTTGACTTCGGCGGTTTGCAAGTCGGATAGGTACTGGACCCTCTGAAGTTCCAGACGTTTCAAATCCACTTCGGCAATGCCACCGGCCTTGTAGCGCTCGCGATTTACGTCCAATACATGGTCGTAATAAGCCAGGTTTTCCCGCGCTAGATTCAAAATAGCTTTCTCCTGCAGAGTCTCCAAGAACGCCCCTCGGAGGTCGAAAAGTAGAGTTCGCTCCAGGTCGGCTTGTGCGGAGGTCACGACGGCGGTCCCTTTTTGGGCACTCTCCAGTCGCAGCCCGCGTTTGTGCTGGCGCTCCCAGAGATAGTTCACACTCCCCGCGGCCAGGAGGTACGCAAAAGGTCCGTGAGCGGGACCGCCGCCGAACGGATCGATCTGATCAGCAAGAATGGACAGGTTGGGGTTCGGCCGCAGGTTCGCAGTGATCTCCTGGGCTCGCGATTCATCGATGCCGATTTGTCCAGCTCGTAGAGTGGGGTTCGCCGCTTCGAACTTGTCACGAACCTCCTGCCACGTCAGTGCCTTCTGGGCGAAACCGCTGCCTGCCGAGATGCCGATCAGCCACAACCCAAGGCACAACCATCTGACGACCCGCCGCATGGATCCTCCTTGCCCCGTTCCAACCGCGCTCGCTGGACCGCCTGCAAGCGCACTCGTTGGGGCTATACTGTAAATCCTTCCAAAACTGAATTAGCAAATACTGCCGACTGAGAATCTGGTCGGCGTGGACCGATAAGCTGATCTGTGCCCGTCGGACGCAAAAACACGGAGAATGGCACCGTTGGTCGGATTACTGTAACGCCTCCATCAAAATGTCATGTGAATGGACTGTTAAGGACTGTTAAAGCGAAACCGTTCATCGGCGTTGGCCCCACACTGGATCGCGGTGTAGAAGGCAGGGATCATCCTGCAGGTGCCTAGTAGCCTCCCTTTGCGTAAACCCGAAGCCTAGGACTATTCTGAGGCGGAGTCACCCGCACACTCATCTTGTGCCACTTTCGCGTGCGCCAGATCGCTTGGGCGGCGATACTCAATAACGTATTGTCCCGTTCCGAGGTAATGACTAGTCGGCACTTTTGACGGAATCGGCCGGACCGGACCACTAACAGGGACGTGAATGGGGCCTCTGAGAACCCTCAGACTCAGATAGCGACCCTTGGCCCGAGCCACGGATGCGGACTGCCAGCCCTACCTGGCGATTCCGCCTTTTCCCGATCTTGTATCCTCTCATAGCGCCCACTCAGCGTGTCTGCAGCTCGCCCTGAAGCGTTTCATCGGACACGACCGATTTGGAGGGTCCCATCGGAGGCCAGCGGGAGTTTCTGCGATAGAAGGTAAGGCGGGACCTCTTAGTGAGCTAGCCGCCCGCCTGGTCGACGTCTACCGAAGGGGCGGATGAAATCCGGTATCTCGGGTCGGTATGCGCCTCCACGTCGAGGGTGCGGACGTCGAAGCACGTGCGCTAGGGCGGAGGGTCGCAGCTCTCTCCTGGAGCAAAGCCCACGCTTATATGTCCGGAACGGAAATAGCGAAGCAGGTCCCCAGACGTGAGGAAAAGCAGACAGAGATCGCCGGTCGGCAGATCGATGCCGTCACTTGGAGGAGAGATTGTTGCCCTCAAGCGCCGCCAATATTCCCCCCAACTCTTCGGGTGCCCACAGGAACGGCTCTTCCCGCAAGCTCGCACATCAATCCGAACGCTACGGGACCTCGTCCTGGGCCTGCAAAAGCTCGTTGAACATCCTTGGCAATCTCCAAGTCAGCCTGACAGGAGCTTCCGCGTCCCCGTGCCGGAAAGAAACCGTTTTGGACACGCGGGCCTTGCATTTCACCGCGCAGGTTCAGGCCAGCTACTTTCCCTTTCCTACTCCATCACCACCCGGCCTCTGCCAAGCTGATTTTTCTTCAACGCGAAGGAAAGCACAAACATTATCGCAGCGGCGGACGCTAGGACCAGGTAAGTATCGATGTACGCTAATGTAGCCGCTTGAGCGATTACTGACTGATACAGCAGAGCGTAAGCCTTCCTGGGCGCGAGCGCGGCTTGCACTCCCGATGCAACCAGGTGGGCCGACAGACCGGCAGCTGCCCCGCCAACCGCAGGCCGCCCCGGCGTGACATTCGCCACCAGATACACTTGATGGACCTGAGATCTGCGCGCAATGAGGGTCGTGACCATCGATGTTCCCACGCTGCTGCCGATATTCCGCATGAAGTTGATGAGGCCAGCGACGCTGTTACTCTTCTCCGCCGGCATCCCGACGTAGGAAACCAGATTGATGGGCACGAACAGAAAGCCCAGCCCGAACACTTGAACGAGACGCAACAGACTCGCGCTCCGGAAGCTAATTTGAAGGTCGAGTTGCCTGCTGGAAATATACATTCCCACCGAGAGCGTCAGCCAGCCAAACGCCATTAGATAACGTGCTTGCACTTTAGATGAGAGCACTCCTGTGACCGGCATTAGAAACAGAAGGAGAAGACCGCCACCCGAAAGCACTAAGCCCGCCGACTCCGCGGTGTAACCCGCCAGGGACTGCAGGAACAAAGGCATCATGACGAGGCTGGAGAACAGCAAGATTCCCAACACAAACATCATGCCATTGGCGCCCAGGAAATTCAGATTCTTGAAAAGCCGCACCTCGACGATCGGGCTTTTATAAAACCACTCCCAGAGCGCGAACGACACGAGCCCAGCCGCCGCCAGGATGGCGAGCGTCAGAATGAAATGCGACCCGAACCAGTCATCCTCCTGGCCTTTGTCGAGCATCACTTGCAAGGCTCCGACGCCGAGTGTAAGCAGTGCTATGCCGATATAGTCAAACCTGACGCCGGCGCCGGAAACGCGCTTTACCCAGGGGGGGTCTTCGACGAGCTGAAAGATCAGCAGTAATGCCAGAATGCCCACCGGCAGGTTGATGAAGAAAATCCAGCGCCAACTGTAGTTATCCGTGATCCATCCGCCGAGTGTCGGCCCGATCGTTGGTGCGATGATCGCCGTCACGCCGTAGAGAGCAAAGGCCAGCCCGCGCTTCTCCGGAGGAAACGTATCGGCCAGGATCGCCTGAGCCATGGGTTGAAGTCCGCCGCCGCCCACTCCTTGCAAGATCCTAAACAGAATGATCGCTCCCAGGCTTGGCGCGATCCCACACAAAAGGGAGCTCAGAGTGAAAATTGCCAGACACGTCATGAAAAACCGCTTGCGGCCCAGTACGCTGGCACACCATCCGCTAATGGGAAGCACGATGGCATTTGATACGAGATAGGAAGTCAGCACCCAGGTGCTTTGATCATTGCTTGCCCCGAGGCTGCCAGCTATGTAGGGAAGTGCCACATTGGCGATACTGGTATCAAGCACCTCCATAAAGGCCGCAATCGCGACCACAACCGCAATCAACCATGGGTTGAACTTCGGCCGCCACACCTCGGTGGATGCCGCAACCGTTCCGGCAATGCTACCGGTTGGCGCTTTGCCGCTACTTTCAGGGCCGTCTGCCATGGGGTTCAAAGATGGCGATAACTTACGACTGTGCCGCTGCTCCTCTCAAAGATCTGCGGAAATCTCGCTCCGGCTCGGCAAAGCCACAAAGACGGACGGGTGCGCGGCACGCTCCCCTGCTAACCACCCCACGGTTGCATGCCTGTCCCGGCGCTTTCTGATCCATGAAACGTCGAAAGCTGATGGCCTTCAGGCGCACGACAAACGTTTGAGCACCCTCAAGAGTGGTTCGACAGTCTTTTCGACTGCCGCCCGCCGGATGCCTCGCAATCCAGGCAACATACGACTAGTCCTCGAAGCTCCTCGCCCCGCCTTTCATCCGGTTGGTGACGGCCTGGGTCCACACCCACTTGATCACGCGGGCGTCGTTATAGCAGTATCCGAGGTTGTGGTTCAGGGTGGA
>WNFS01000045.1_pt1 | contig 90610 bp, 79 predicted proteins | sample 5400141 | NCBI WGS metagenome assembly WNFS01 (sample SAMN13153358, study PRJNA577476) | soil metagenome | isolation source: 60 cm saprolite under Madrone tree | place: USA:California | collected 2016-06-14 | reverse complement strand
CCAGCATTTCATCGAAGCGGTCTATAATCGGAAGCGACTTCACTCGGCCCTCGGCTACCGGCCGCCAGTCGAGTTTGAAGCTTCGCTTTCGCCACCACTACTCTCTTAACTTCTTGTGTCATTTCAGGGGTGCACTACACTTGTTGTCTTCACCATAGACCTTAAGCTGTACTCGGAAAGAATTGTTGTCAATCCAAAGTAGGCTTTCTTGTTCAAAGACTTGGTTTTCGTTGGCTCGGTCGAACTGGTGGAAGCGAATCTCTCTACTCTCGTGTGTCCGCAGATCTACGAGAAACAGATGTGGCGGACCGTCTTCCGCTCCAGAATCAAACAAGGCAAAGCTTTCTTCTGGGGACCAACTAACCCATTGTCCCACGGCACTGAAAAGCTTTACGGGTATTGTGCGACTGTGCAACGTATCCACGAGATAAGGTTTATCGATGTCCCCGTTAGTGCTCTTGCAAATCAGAGCCACGACCCTCTTTACTGGAGACGGTGAGGAAATATCAACCTCTCCGACGTTAGACGGGCAGGTCGTGACAAGATTCTTACCATTCCAAACCCTTCCATCCGCCGCATATCGAATGCCGTAGACGGTTTGTTGCGCGCTCACAGTTGTCCATCCCTCCTCCCCGAGGGGAGGAGATTGTTGAGCGATTGGAGGATTGACCGACGCAGTTAACAGAGAGATTGCGACTACTCCCAGATTAAGCTTTGAGAACATATGGTTTTCACCTCTGAAGGGGACAGCATCTCGCAAACTACTGAGAATAACAGGTGGCGCGCGCCTAACGCTCGATTTACCGTGGCTGCAAATGACATTCAAGATCGTCACAGATAAAGAGCATGAAAGAGAGGCTATGCTGAGCCAGGGTTGAAATGACTTGTTGGCGCACCGTCTATTGCGGGCATTTCACACGCTTGCAATTATGAGTGTGCGAGCCACGCCTGCCACCAATATATACACAGTCCTGGCATTCTCTAGCTTGATAATGTCGGCCATCGTATTTGTAAAGCGTGACGAAATAATCATTACCAGCAGGGTTGGCTATGGCAATATCAGAAAACCCATTCGTGCGAGTCTTCTTCACGTCGAAGCCATCGACTTGCAAAGGCCCCAACATCAACTCATACGCGTTGGCTGTTTGCCGATAGAGCCATTGATCGCATCGGCGCATTCCATTACAAGCGCACCCGCGACCGTACACTTCATACTCTGGTTTCCCGTCACTATTTAGATCAACGGCGGTGATGTCAACCACCTTCGATTCTCCGCCTTCTTCTTGGACACAAGAACTTTTTATCTCGCCATCACGAATCATCTGCTGAACGATACCTTGTTGAACTTTAGCCGGAATGCGCTTGGGTGACTGAGGCGTTACATCTAAAGCGCCTAACAATATTAGCGTAAGAGAGAGGGTGAATTGCTTGATCATTATTTTGCCCCACATCCAGAAGGTCTTACCGTCTTTTCGCCGAAGACGTTAGGGTGACGACATTGGCTTGAACCTCATATTCGCGTAACACCTTCTTCCTATCCTGATCCGAGCAGTTGTCATCCGTATAGGGATTACAATTGACTGTTACGCGCATACGAAAGACTCCGTTGTCAATCCAACTTAGATTATCCAAATCATAGTTTTCTTCTTCTTTTTCTTTCGACACCTTAAATGAAAACCTTCGGGCAACGCCCGATGGAAGATTCAGTGAATAGAGCGCTTCGTCCGCCTCATAATAGCTTCCAACAAGCGCATGTGCTCCCGTCGGTGACCACGCAGCCCAAATCAATGGAGGACCCTGAATGGCGAGTTGTTTGCCGGAATGATTATCCAGCCTAAGAAGGAAGGCTACGGAGTCTATGTCGTCGGAAGTCGCACAAATTGCATACTTGCCGGCGACCGCACGAGGCGAGATAGCAATCTTCTGTACTGTTGCCCTAAACCTGACGCCAAGTATTGGACGACCATTGTAGAGAAGTGTTCGGGTCTGAGAGAATTGAAATGCACCCTTCTTCTGCCCCCGGTTAAGTTCTGTCCATTCGGTAGAGTCTGCGGCTTCTGGATCGGGCGTTCGGACGGCTATTGATTGATTCGACGGCCCGCCGCCTTTTTCGCCCAATCGCCATATGCGGATGACTCCACCCTCGTTCTCAGAAGGAGACAAGTAACCACCTGCGGCGATCATATTTCCATCGTAGCTCATCGCTAGAGCCATCGTGTCCATTAGTGGTATTGTTTCGTTGTGCAGCATGCGCCACGTTTGTGTTTCCCAAAACCTGAGTGTCGTTTCCGAACCCTTATCACGCCATGCGCCGGAAGCAGCTGACACAAGCATCATCCCGCTTGAGTCAAAGGCTACTTCTGGGTCTGTGACAAGGTCATAGCGTTTGTTAGGCGCTACAATCAGCTCCTTTATAACTCGTCCATCTTTCAGACTACAGATTCCTACCTTATCAATGGCGCTGGTTCCTGAGGCTGCAATGTCGCGGATTGGGGAGGCCGCAAGATGGCGACCGTAACATTGGAGCTCGCTCAGTAAAGCTCCGTCACTCACTCGATATAGCTTATGGCCTGCTAACAGAGTCTGGCCTGCCTGTAAAAAGATAATACTGGATGCACCACCGATTTCTCCTCGCTTCAGAATCCGAATGAGTTTCCAATCTCCAACATGCCAAAGAGCAATAGCGCAACTGCTACCGTAAGCTAATACGCTTCCATCAGGGCTGAATGATAAGCCTTGAACTACTTCCGTAATACCACAGTTTTCGTCAATGCCTTTTAATGTCTGTACCGCATGCCCTTCGTTCGCCGTCTGTATGATGATCGCGTTGTCTTCGCCACCAGAGGCGAACAGGTCACCATTCGGACTAAAGGCGAGAGCTGTCACCGCTTTTGCATGATGATGAGAGTCTCGAAGCAAACTACCATCGTTTGTTCGCCAAAACTTAATGGTTCCATCGGCGTGCCCTGAGGCCAGCACTTTATTGTCGTGGCTGAATGCAAGAGATCGGGTTGGACTCTCAGGGGACAACGAGCGGAGAAGTACAACTGAGGTTTGGGCTGGTAACTGGCGTGTCTGCGCGGGAGACGTTTGGTTGCTAACTCGACGTTGGGCGAGAGAAGTCTCTGCGAAAAGAAGAAACAAAATAGGAAACGTTGAAAGCGCGAGGATCTTGAGTCTCATAAGTTCGTCTCCTCCTGAAAGTCGTACCTGGCAGCGGGCCGTTAGGCTCGAAGTATTATCGTCGCCTGCCAGTTCGTTGTTTCGTCTCTTGATACCTTGTTCCGTCGAACTTATAGATTGGTGTGACAGGCCTGGAATTGCCCAATACGGTTTCTACACTGAGATCACGATAACCATTCGTATAAGTAGCAAGCGGAATGATACCCCCGTTCTTCACGCTGAACACCAGCTTGTATCCTGCGCCCGTATTCAAATACAGCCAGTCATGGCATCGTCGGGCTCCGCAAAGGCAGTCAACGATCTCCATAGTTCCCGTGCTAGTCATATTAATGCTTCCGCCTGTGCCGCTTACGACGTAATCAACCTTACCATCGCGATTCAGGTCAATAGGCTCGACTTGAATTGCTCGGTCGGCACCGCCAGACTTGTCGATGCAAGAGCTTGTAACAGTGCTGTCATCGCCGATCAATTGTTGAATCAGCTCCTGTCTGATCGCAGATGTTGGTTGTGCCAAGGCGGCGGGCCTCGATCGGCGAAACGTCCGCCCACGCTTGCTAGATCCCGCCTGCTGGGCCGGCGAAGAGATTACTTGGGCAACGAACAGGTAGGCAACAAGGATAAGAAATGTTTTAGGTTTTGATAACATGAACCTTCCTCTTGGCAACGTGGTAAGCAAGTGACTCGGCGAACCCCAGAGTTCAGAGTTCGCCAGACGCGGCGACCACATTCGACCTTCGAGTCAGTCAATCAACCTAAGAAGCACATTCTCCCGCTCCCGTCCAACAATTTGTAATGCGCTCCTGTGAATCTGCGGATCAGGCTATGCAGATTCCAGAGCCCTACGAGTGAATGCGCCAACCTGCGCGGGTAGTGATGAATACCGGGCGCAGATAACCCGCAGGTGCTCATAGTCGGTCGCACCAAGTATGAACTTGTGAACCGCTCGCGTTCGATGGAGGTTAAATGCTCGCATGAGTCTTACCAAATCAGTATCAAACCCGATTCTTTCGCAGTCTGCGATTATTTGACCAAAGGTTCGCTTGTCGTCTGACGCAAAGAGACTTCCGCCTTCGTTTTTCGCAAGCTGGAAAATTCGCAACCAGAGTTCCATTTGTTGCAACCGCAGCGACATCGCTTCGATGTAACACCCAAGTTCGTATGCACGCTCAGCACGTGCAATTAATTCGGCAACATTGGAAATGGCCTGCTCACCATTCACTATTTGCAGGGCCAACGCGGAAAGCGAAGAGATTTGATCAGGAGCGACAATGTTAGCAACGGCCCGTGCTTCGGTCGCTTGGAGTCGCACCTCCTCATCGAGATCGCGATATCGAGGTGTTCCTTCGTCAGAAGTGTTAGTCGGCATAACGGCAGTTCACCGGGCGCGGAACCTAGCAACAAGGTAGTAGGGAACAATCAAGTTAAAGCATAGCCTGCCCGTGCTCAGGTCGAACGACCGCTTCGGCGCGCCCCATATCAACAACATGATCTTAACTTCTGTGTCTTTGCCCCGCCCTGATGAGCCAAAGAATAGGTTCGAGCAGAACGTATTTCGTCGCACTTTTGAGCAACTGTTCCCGCGAAACCAGCGATGCCAAGGGTGGTGAGACAAAATAGTACGCCGTAACAAAGAGCGAGCCAATGTCCGACGGAAGCAATACTTCGTCACGAAAACGGCGTAAAGCTATCACCTGCGGCGCAAATGCGGAACCGTAAGTAGCTGTGGCGATAAAGCAGGCACCGCTGGACGTGGCACACTCGTCCTGGTCAGGCCAGCAACCGCATTCGTCGCAGCGGAACTGCGTAATCTCCATGCCGCAATCTTCGCAGTACAACGTACTCCCCCACAGAATATTACCGCCGCAACTTGAGTTGACAGTGTGAAGCATCGGGTCTTGAACGTCGCCGCAATCTGGGTCTGGGCATGTAAATTTTGCATAAGACATAATGGTCCCCGAATGCGAACGAACGGTCGAGCGTTGAGTTCAAGTGTCGCGGCGGTGACACACGCAGCGCCGGTCGAGACCCAGTTAGGCCAAAATGTCAGATTATTCGTCCACCCGTGGGAATGGTCGATGTGCTTTGATTTCTAGCAATGGTTTCACACCTAACTGATCGCGAGAATCGATGGGCGTCCAGTCGGCCTCAATCCGGTCAAGACTTAGCGGAGCAAAAGAATTGTTCTTGCTCGCGTTCCTCCAGTTATCTCATCCTTGAACCCTTTAATCTCTGTCACAGGATGCTGACCGAATAGTAGTTTCTGTTCGACTGTAACGCGCGCGAATGCGATGGTTTTATACAGCGACTTGTTCACCTTCATATAATGAGGTCGCTTCAATAAGGGCAAACGATCATGTATTTCCCGCTTATGAGGAATCTTCTCTGCTTCCCAAGCGTCAGCAATAGCATTCGCAAGACAAGTAACGTATTCGCCATTACGATTGTAGAAGGGTGATGACGGCGTGAGTTCGTGGTGAAGTTGTTCAGCCAGTTCTCTTGTGCCTGTTTTTACCGTGAGCGTCAACTCCGTGTCTTCGATCCAAGTTATGTCATACAGTGAGGGAGCAGTAACGTAAGATCCCCATGTGTGCAATTCCGCGTCAACAACCGTGTATAAGTCAATACCCGCATTGGTGGCAAGGGTTTTAGCTCCAGCCGAAAACCCATTGGCCGCCACCATGGCTCCTTTATTTGCGCCGACATCGCGTGTCATCGAGACGAATGCCTCGACATGCTTTACGTTAACGGGATGTTTGTAATCTTTGCATTCGACCACTACGAGCAACGGATAATGTCCCACGCGGGTTCGGATGGCCAAGTCAATCTCACGCAGAACGCCTGAGTTCTGGCCTCGAATCCTGACATTTCGCTCGATTCTTGCACGAGGAGCAAGACAGCGTTGGATGTGCGCAACAACATCCTCGAAACCTTTCCACTTATACACGGAAGATTCACGCATAAGTCAGAGTTAACCGGGTCACGTGATTTCAAGCAACCTTGGTCGGCTGTTGGTTTACGAAAGACGCTCCCATCGCTCCGGTCAGACTGAAGTTATTGGTCTCGGTTTTGATTTCTCACTCGCCAACTTTTTGTAAGCTTGCTAAAGCTTTCTCCAAAGCGCTAGTTAGTCGGCGATATCCGTTCTCGTCAAACAGATTCACCCAATGCCAACGGCGCAACCGCTCAGGGACATCGCATTCTTCGAGTTTCAACGGGATAATAAAGATCGTGCCCTCTGGCTGCTCATCTGCCACGTCTAAGGCGTATCTTATTTCTTTTTGAACAAACCCTCTTTTGTTAATCGATTTCTGGGAAAGACAGACAAGCACAACGTCACTTTCACGGACTGCTTTCTTAATTTTCTTTTCCCACTCGTCCCCTGGAATTAAAGACTCCTCATCAAGCCAAGGCATATAACCGCTGTCACGTAACCGTTGATATAAGTCTCTCACAGCGCCCTTATCGTTCGACGCATGGCAAAGAAAAACGCCTAGCTTCCGAGTCGCTACGTCCGACAACCTGGTCGTAATTAACCAAGGTCTTTTGGCAATTGTCGGGATCTGGGCAACATCTTTGAGAAACCCATCTAACGACTTCTCTCGCCCCGAGAACACAAGTTCTCTCAGAGCCTCTGCGTGATGAACTCCCTTCTGAACAATTGTCACACCTAGTTTGTCTAATTCATTTAACCTCTTAATTCGATCAGGTGAAAACCCCGTCACCACCGCAACCTTCGCACCCTTCATCAATTGACTGTTTTCAACAATGAACTCATCACCACTAACCTCACTGCCCTCTAAGAAAATATCTGCGATGACTACTTGAAAAGATTCTTCTTCAAGTAACCCCTTAGCTTCTGCAACAGTCGACGCGGTGTGAACCTCTGCGCCAAAAAGTTCTAGATTCTTGCGGATTGCATCTAAGTAATCGAGTTCATCATCAAGTATCAAGACTCGAGGTTCGGGCAGTCTGATATTGATATCGGAAATTCTGGCTAATTGTGTCGCTGCTGCCACAGGAGTCTCCTTCTCTGCTTAATCTGCCGTGTGTATTTGATCGCACCGAACGGTTTTGTTCAACAAGCCGGGCGGCGGCACGCAAACCGGGCGAATGAAGCCCGTTAAGTAAAGCGTATCGCGGGCCGATCTCCACTAACGAATGATAAGAACAACCTCTGGCCGCTACCGGCCTGGGTGGGCGGTCGCCCTGATCTTCAGTGCTTCCTCCACGAGAAAGTCTACTTCCCTCCAGTCAACGACCGGAAACACCCATTCGTTGTCGGTGACAAGCCGAGCATTGTCTGAGGCGTCAATGCCAATAAAGAAATTGAAAAGTACGCCTTGAAAAATAATCGAAATGACTCGGCGTCCATCGAACATCCTGACCTGCGGCGGGAAGAAGAACTGAAGACGCTTCCCCTCGGCAGACAGTGCAATACAGACCACCGGGTACTGCTCCGCTGGACCTGGATTCCCCTCACTCAGTAGACCGCGCACAATCAGCTCGTCGTCGCCGAGATCTACCATGCTCAGTGCCCGAGAAACTCCGATCCTCCATAGCAGGGACAGCAGCCAGAGCCGGGCGAGCCTGCCGTTGATGTTCCTCAAGCTGAAGGCGGAATTGAGAGTGTTCGTCAGGTCGTCTGGAATGTGACGCCAGACTTCTTCACCAAACGAATCCCAGTGCTCAAAGCGTCGCGCGCAGCTTGAACATAGAAAGCACTCTTGCGCTCTCGCACCAGGAGGGACAAGAAATTGCGGAATAGCATCATGAGACTGAATGTCGATACGCCCACCGCAGAACGCGCAGGTGTCGCGAACCAAATGTGATGCAGGGACTCTGTCTGTCCAACCAAGCCCGACTCGTGCACCAGAAGGAAACTCGATATTGCCGCTAACCCCGTCTGCTTGAGATGTGAGATCAAGGGTCATGGGTAAACCGAACGCCTCCCCCTTGAACCTCGCGTGCTGTGCGATTGGCCTTCCTGCTCCCTCATAGGCGTGGTGCACTCCGTCCGCCGCATCAAAGGAAATCGTGCTGATTGAGACGTCAGCCGACAGCCTGAGGGCGGTGACGACCTTATGCTGGCCCTCCAGTGCAACCAACAATGGCGAGGAGGGTGGTCGGCTAGCCGTGTTCGGAATTGGAATTAGGTCTGGTTTCGTTGCGTCAATCTGGATCTCAACGCGAGTGACTGATCCATCCTGAGGAAGGTTCGCGAAACGTCGCGGATTCGCCGTTTCATCGAGCAGCCAAAACACAATCGCGGGGAATGGCGACTTAACCCGATCGTGGAAAAAGACGGCCTCATCAGAATCAACAAGCTCGAAGTACTCCGTAGCGCCTTCAACCTTCACCGCGCAATGCAAGTTCGCCGTTTCTGGAATGAGATTGACAATCTCGTCGTGCAGGAACCAGTCCGCCACATCCTGCGGTCTGATTTCAGACAGAGTCCGCAATTCAATCCCATGTTGTTTCGCCGTAAGGTGAGCCGCTCTAGTGAAGCCTTTCGCCGAAACTGCGATTGTCTTGGCGGCTCCAAGCTTCTGTCGCTTTGTCGCTAGCTGTTCAATCCACCTGTCGTCCGCTTTGCGGCTCCGCCTTTGGCACTCGATGGTGATGAGGAGGTCTACGCTTCCAGCGCTGAACCGGATCGACGCATCCACCTCGCGCATCTCGTTGGTCGTGAGGTCGCGAATGCGATCGGGCGAAGTGACGACGGCGCCCCGGGGGGCCGCACTTTCCTCGATCATTGCTACTAAGCGCTCAAATTCACGCCAAGGTGGCTGTGGCCGATGTGCATTCACGCGCGTTGCTCCTACTCTTAATTTGTCCGATTACCTTTAGAGCAAAGTGCCAGTTGAGTAGCGGTGATGTCGTTTGTAAAAGCGCAAAATTTCGAAGAGCGGTCTTTGCGAGACATGTCATCATAAAAAATCTCGCCCCAAATGTAGAAGGTTTGCACGTCCTGTTCTATTGAAGTAATCTCAGAAGCACTGAGCCTTTTCGGGTCATTTGGCAGTGACGAATCAAAACCCATGATCTCGCCCGCTTTAAGGTCTGAACGACCTGTAAAACTGACACTTTCAGCTTTTGGGAGAACGCCTCTTTTAGCTTTTTTCCTTTCTTTACCACCAAGCAACTTACTCCCAAGAGTTATTCGAAGATTGAAAGCGGAGATCTGACCAATATTATTTATTAGAAGATCAGCGATAGGATAGTCACCAGTTGCAATCGCCTTTCTCAAGGTTGCCTTAGTCAATGCTATACAAGCGCGCGGTTCGTCCGCTGCGGAACGGTGCAAAACCCATTCGTATAAATACAATATTAAAACTAGAGTCAGAATAATTAAGCCCGGAACAGATAGCCAGATAAAAAGGGCTTTATAAATCGGACGACCTTCTAGTACATAGAAAAACCCGCCTGCCGTAGTTAACAAGGCACCGAGATATGCAAGGAATTCACGAAATTTCTTCATAAAGAACTCATTTTGGTGTGGGTCGAGATTGTGCGTCTTCAAACAGGCTCCCGCCGCCGCGTCTAACGATTTGTTGGGTCGCTGCAAGATCAACCGTACGCTGCGGCAGCCGCCCTCTCAATGTCGTAATCCTCATCTTCGATTGGGAACAGGTGAAAGACGATCCCATCATATACTCCAATATCGTCGAGACGATCCGTTTCGGTAGTAGCATATCTAACACCATCACTGGTCTTTACCACTGCGTGGATGGTTCGCATTTTCGACCGCGGGAGTTTTATCCAGCCGGGTTCAGCGTTAACGTCAACTAAGACCCATCTAATGTGAAAGTAAGCAAAATCTCCCGCCTCCAAACGCCCCCTGACATTCAAGCCAGCCTGTGCTTTGGTGGCCAACCACTTGACACTTACGCGGCGAGAGACCACCAGGTTACAAAGCTGGCCAGTGTGTGATGATTCTATGAGTATCCTTATGAGTTCCGGACTCTTAGATTGATTGCTGATCATTGTTGAGAGTTCTTGCGCGAGAACATCAACGCCGGCGCTAAACTCTCGATAGGCGAGCGCGGCAAGGAGCGGATACTCCTGAAGTATCTGTTCCTTGGAATTCAGGATCAGTGGTAATACTCGTTTGTTGCCACCGCTATTTTGGATAGCTAGGGTGGCTGTCATCTCAGCTTCAGGCCAAGGTCGATGGAGGTAGTGGCGGGATAAGCACAGAAGGGCGTAGCGACTGTCGCTAAGGCCGACATTTATTTTCTTAGTCACGTTATCGCCCCATTCGATTTCAATGGTGTCAAGCCAGAATGTTAGGCCCTGAGTTGTTAGGGCGTCGGCCAAGGGACGGATATATTGCTCCTGATCGGCGCCTGCGTGTGAGATAAACAGATCTTGTTGCTTTCTCATTTGTTTTTTTACCTTGCGAGAGTTTCGATTCCAAGTGACCCAACGTCGGAGTGACGCGGCGGCGCGAATTCATTCAAGCATCGCCCGACCAATCATCTTACGAAAAAGCCCGCCGCTGCTCGTGTCCAACGATTTGTCGTTGGACGGATGCTAAGCACGAGTTATGTCCTCATGCGTCACACGCAACGTGCCAGGATAAAAAGCCCCAATCGTGTCAAAGCAAAAGTTGAATGCAGCTTGAACGTCCGAAAGTGTAAAGACCCGCTCGCCGTGCGTAATTTCGTTTCTGAGAACACGATGTTGCTGGAAGAGTGAGCGATCAAGTGTCTTCCGTTGATGGCGAGCACATATTCAAGTTTGTCACGTAGTCGTTCGGGAACTGACAAGCGTGCAACTTTGCCCTGAGCAACGTAATCATCAACAACAGCGTTGAGCATTTGTTCCAATGCGACCCAGCTGAATACAGCCGTTGCGCGAAGATATCGTAACGTCAGTTGTTTAGAAGTCGGAACGTTTGGCAACCCTTCCACCTGGCGTAGGAACCAGTACGCATCGTTAAGCGGCAAGGAATAGGTTATTACCATGGGGCCAACGGGAGTCGACGCGGCGGCAACGAATCAAAGCATTTTCGCCGTACCATATTAGTCGAGAACTAGGCTCTCGCCGCTCGCGTCCAACGATTTTCGACTGCGATCACCCGACGAGAGTGTCGTTGTACTTCTTTTCTTCGTCATAATCGTGGCTGTGATGTCGCCACATTTCTTCGAATTGGTCGATCCAAAAAGCGCCCTTCGCGCTATTAAACGAGTCCTTATGAAAAAAATATATCGCGGCTGTGATTGTCTACCTGGACAGGCGTCGGGCCCCAAAAAACAGTCGAGTCCACAACGGCAATCCATCCCGGATGGTGTCCGTAACCAAAGCGGACGCAGTTTTTTAGGTTTGCTGTGATAAAGGGCAGGGCTGATGTTTTTATATAGACCTTTGCATCAGCCGTCGATATGCTGCGCCCGCTTAAACGTGGAAATATCGGAGCGCCGGGTTTGAGAGAAGCCAACAAAATTCGAATGTCTCCGAGGCTGCGATGAAGCACCTCCTCCGCCTCCCGATCCAAGCCCGGTAAATATGTTTGCGAAATCCAGATTCTGCTGTGAGCATTTTGCAGGGCGTCATGATACTCGATGAACGATGACGCGTGAATGTCTTGCTTTGGCGTGACCGCTGAGAAACAAACTATGAGCCAGCTAGTTACAAGCGCAACGAGTAGCGCGAGAGAAAGTTTCTCTCCAAGGTGAGCGCCAAACGTGTCCTTTTGCGAACCGAAACTCCAAAACAACAATCCAATCGCCAGCAAGAGCAGCACTATGCTAATAATGATCTCTAACTCATGACCTTTGGCAGTTTTTTCAGATTTCGAAAACATAGGGGAATTATTTAGCCTTCGAACGTCCGAGTTGACTGGGCGGCGTGTATCGACGCAACCTTCGCCGCATCAAGTTTGATGCGAAATACGCTCCCGGCGCTCCGGTCCAACCATTTGTTCGACGTTTTCGCCGAGGCACTCTGCAATGTCGCAAATGATTTGCACGCCTAGTGTCGTAAGTAACTCATCCCGCGCCGAACGGTTGCGAAAGCCCTTTACTCCGTGAAACAGATTACACCTGATTTGGTAGAGCAATGTGACAGCCGCGGAAAACGGTGTACGAGTGCGGGCGAATGAATTGGATGACAGGTCAGGCGGCAGTCCCGTTTCGAACGAATTGGGATCGTCTCGGCCGACTATGATTTCCGGTGATACCGCTAGACCAACACGCAAATAGTCCGTTGCCCACCGGACCTTGTCAGGAACGAACTCTGTATCGGCATCGCGGCCCGAACCTAGAACGTGAGTCCTGATATAGCGGTGTCGTACCAACTCCGTCAACGCGAGTTTGTTCAAGCTCGGCCATATTGACTCCATCGCCACAGCAAAAGCTCGGATCGTAGCACCTTCATTTACGCGTTGGTCGTTGAATCGCACGACGTATCGCGGAAAAACGTGCGACTGTAACAACTGAATCCAGTTGCTGAAAAACGCTGAGAAGGACGGTGGGTGATCGTATGGGCGAATCTTTCGCTGCATCCGCAAGGTAACGTCGTGGGAGTCCATGTATGAGCTCATAGCTACTTTGTCTCAGAAAACGTCGAACACTGTATTAGACCACAGCGCGCGTGGTCTAAGACCGCTCTGGGACTTCTTATACCTCCATGAGAACGGCAGTGCAAGATTTATCGACCCAAGGAAAGTCGCGGAAAGTCGCTCGCCAAATAGCGACCTCGATCCTTATACATGAAGTGGCTACCTCCGCCCTCACCTGAAAGGTGATTCGGCGCAAGGCTGCTGAAGCCGACAAACCCGACAGGAACCTGTCGGGTTTGTCGTTTGATGACGGGTTGTGTCTTATCTCTCAACCGAAGCTGAAAGCTAATTGCGTTTGCTCGCTTTGCCTGAAGTGAGTCCATGAAACTGGGGCTTCTTGTGTCAACGTGTAGGGTGGTTCTTCTTCTGTTGCTGCTTCCGGTTCTGCTGCGTCAACTTGCCGATCAATTTCATCAGCGGTTTGATTTTCTGGTTTCACTTTCTCAACGGCAACGATCCATTCGTCAAGGTTAACGATTTCCGTCGTTCTGATTTCAGCCTGTGACGCTATACCGGTTGCACTTGTCTCGCCTTCGCTTGCCTCATCCTCGGTTAGGATTACCGGATAGCGTTCGAATAACGATTGGAGAATTTCGATCCCGTTAGTCTCATCGCTCGGAACAAAGAAACGTTGTTTCCAATTGATTTGCTCATTGATAAGTCCAAGCTCGCGAAGCTCGGCAAACTTGTACGGATCAGCGCCGCACAACTCTATAACCGGTGGCCGTCCTCGGTCGTTACTCTCACTACTCGCAGACGGGTGTCCTCTTGCGTCTTGAATCTCTGCCAGAGCGGGATAATCGCCCCGCCGATGATGTGAGTGTCGACGGTTTCAATCGCTGGCACGGTCGCGTGCTTCTGTGTCCACCAGTCGCGGGCCCGCTCTCGCGCGACTGCTTTGTATTTCTCATTTAGCTCGTCGTCGTGAATGTAGTTCGCGTGTGGCGCTTCCGGTTTCCAAAGGGCAAAGGTGCGATAGCTGTTGCCGGTTGCCGGATCAGTATGCCGTCCTGATTCGATTGCCAGAACAATGTGACCGTTCTTCTTGTGTCGCATGAAAGCTCCGCTTTTGCGCTGACGTACTTCGTCGGCATCCTCAAAACTGACAGCCTTCGACGGCAAGTCAATCTCTAGCGTGTAATGGGTCGTCTGTGCGCCGGTGATTTCGTCGGTGTAAACGATACGCGGACGATCTGCGATCCGAATTGCGAGGGCTTTGATATCTGTTACCCCTTCGTCAAACGTTCCGTTCGCTTTCGCATATCGCACAGTCTGATCGAACAAGTCAGCGAAGTAATCAAAGAGGGCGTTCTGTTGCTCAACCTCTAACGCGAGCACTCGGTTAAGGAACCTCGGCACGTTGTATTCGTCCTCTTTGCGTATGCACTCGATGCCGTCGCGGTTAGCTACCAGCAAGCCAATATCGCGCAAGGTCTGTCTCGGGTTGTCGAGTCCAGGTACTTTCTCGCCTTTCATTATCCGGCGCAGCGTCAGACTCAATGCCGCTCGGCCTTCTTCGGTTTCAAAGTTGTACTTTGCGAGGTCGCCGTTATCGGCTGCGCCTCGGTCGCCTTTGGTTAACGCGCCAAGACTGCCAAGTCTGCGAGCGATGGTTGAACTGAACCGCTTCTCCCCGCCAAGCTCGGTTGAAAGCAAAACGTATTCGGGCGGCACCGCTTGATCTGATCTGTGCGTCCGGCCAAACGTCTGCATTTGCTTGTCCGCGCTCCAACCAAGTTCAAGCGTGACGTGTACGCGGCGCTGCCGGTTTTCCTCACGGTTTGAAGCGTGAAGCGATATCCCGGTTGACGCGGCATCGCTAATGATTGCGATGCGCTTCTTGCCGGATTGAAACTGTTCCATTTCGAAAAGATTGGTTCTGTCCATCGCTACGCCTTCGGGCGCTCGCTTTTTGTATTGCACCTGTCCATTTCGCGGATCGCGGATTAGTCGTCGGGTTCTGCCTGTGAGTTCGGCAACGTTGCGCTCTCCGAAATGATTGACAAGTTGGTCAAGCGGGTTTTCGGGAAGCTCTAACGCGGAAAGCCCGTCAATCAAATCCTGCTTCATGCGCAAAGCCTCTTTACTCTCTACGGTGTTGCCCTGCGCATCTGTCACTGGCACTTGTATGGTCTTGCCGGTGCCTGGGTCTGTGACGTCTTGATAGAGTGTCGTTGGGAAAGCACGATCTACCATTGCGGCGATCACTTCACGCGGCGAGAAGTCCAAGTCCTCAAGCATTGCGCCGTTGGCCGTAGCCTTTGCTACTTGCTCGCGCGTCCTGGCTTCGCCGGTTCCTACAAGCGAGATCACAACTGACTTGGCTTCGTTCAATGCGGTTTCGGTTTCAGCAATTACACTCGGCACTTTGAAAGCGCAGATCACTTGTCGGAAAAACCTCTGATGATCTCCCCAAAACCTATTGAGCGCGGTTGCGCGGGCGCGGCGTCCACCGTTGGTGATTAGCAAAGCCTCATCGATGTTACGAAGCACTACTTGCCAAGCTGCTGCGGCGCAGTCATACATTTCCCGCTGCTGCGGTGTCAGTTCGTGAATACGCTCTCGAAACTCAACGGCTTTGCCGCTCTCAGGACAAAGACCAAACGAGATCGATCCTGATAGATACATGCCAAGCGCTTTCATATCGCGGCTGACCATCTCCATAGCGCCAACGCCGCCTGATTCAATCTCCTGCATGAACTCTTGAAAACCGCCGGGGAAACTTGTTCCGACTCCCCAAAGGCCAAGCCGAACCATATAGGCCATGTTGCGAACGTCGGTCGCTCCGGTCGCAGATGAATAGACCACTCGATAGTCGAGATTGCGTTCGGGGTCTTGTAAGTCGATCACTGCCTGTCCGGTTAGGGTTAGTTCGCCAAAGCCGCTTGCAAGCGCGTTCTTGGCCTTGTGCGCCTCGTCAAATATGACTATGCCGTCGCTGCCAAGCCAGCGTTGGATTTGGTCGATTCGCTTCTCTCCCGTTTTGGCTGCGGCGATAAGGGATGAATAAGAGCTAAACAGTACGCCGCGCGGTAAAGTGATTTCTTCTTTGGGTGAATAGTCATTGATTCGTGCAAGCGCGATACTCTCAAGTTCCAAGTCGACGAGATCGCGGCGGGTCGCCTCTAATAGATCGTTGTTAACTGAGAGCCAAAGCGCCCTCTCTCGTCCCTGATTGAAGTTGTCCGCGATGATGCCGGCGAGAACGCGTCCTTTGCCGACTCCGGTTCCGTCACCAACAAAGAAACCCGCTCGCGATCCGTCTGGTAGTCTTTGCTCGTGTCGTTGTCCGGCATAGATAACGCGCTCAAGCTGAATGTCTGACAATCGACCTTCGCTAACTATCTCCGGCGCGAGGTGTGGTCTGTAAGTAATGTCGGGCGGTACGACTGCGGCCATTGATGATGATTCGACGATTACGGCCGGATGCGGTTTCCCGCCTTTCAACTTCGCGGGTGCGTAAGAGACGAATAGCGTTTCGTCATGTTCTTCTGTTGTGTCGCGGCCGGTATCTTGATCCGTCGCTTCGGGTCGTTCGGCAATGTCACATAAGGCCATCCATGCTTCCTCGATACTTGCGGCCTCACTCCAAACGATGTTCTCAAGCTGCTCTTTCCAGTTGTTGCCTGGCGTCTGTCCGGTCTTGTCAATGACCAGGATTTGCAGATCGAAAGTCGTTCCGTACTTTCCATATTCGTTGCCGCTCAAGTGAAGATTGGCGCGGACGTTGTAGGTCTTGGCGATTCGTTGCCACCATTTGCTAAAGGCGCTTACTTGAAAGCGCATTCCTTCGCCGGTGATCGCGACTAAGCGCCCGCCTGTCTGCAATCGTCTAAGGGCGCTCTCGATATGCCGCGCTCCGTATTGCGCTGAATGCTTCGCTACTCTCCCACCTGTCGCGCTGAACGGTGGATTCATCAAGATTGCCGTTGGCTGAATCTCGGCTGGTAAAAGGTCGTCGATGAATTCCGCGTCAACCTGTAGCGTCTCAAAGTTAAGAACGCAGCCAAGCAAGGCGTTTCGGCGTGGGTGTATCTCGTTGCAGATAACTCGTGCGCCAATTGAGCGAGGCCAGATCGCGAGGCTGCCAGTTCCGGCTGATGGCTCTAAGACAATATCGGTGGGCTTCGGATTCAAAAGTCGCGCGGCGAGGTAAGCCAGCGTCGGCGGTGTCGAGAATTGCTGTAACTCGCTTTGCTCTAAGGTGCGGTCACATTGTCGCGGTAGTCGTGTCATTAGTGGACGCAAGACAGAAGCAAGGGCCGCTGTCACGTCCATCTGCATAAGTTCGCGAGCATGTTTCTCTAATAGGTAGTTGTTGACCGCGATTTCTAGGGCGTCGTAGGCATCGCGCGGCGTGTACTTGCCTTGTCCTCGGGTGCCTTCAAATACTCGGTCGGCGGTTTTGGTTAGCTTGGGATTGTCGAATGGCTCTCCGTCCTCGATGCGTTCTTCCAGTTCTGCGATCAGTTCGTGAATATTGCATACAAGTCCGTTTGTCCTGGCTGAGCATACAGTTGTAGTCTTATTCGGCATCTGGCTTTCTCCTTGAAGATGGGCAAAGTCACGGTGTAAGCGGCGCGGGTGGTATCAACACCCGCGCTGCTCTCTTTCTGGTTGTCGCGTCAGTATTCGTCCGGTAAAAGGATCGTCGTGGCGCTACGGTCGGCCTCGGTGATGATCCAAAGCTTCTGACCTTTGGCCGTGCGATAAGCGCTCAACAAACGAAAGCCTTCCTTTAGTGAAAGTTCGTTCTCTCTCGCGTCCTCGTCGGAAAGCTCGCCCCAGTCATTCGACATGTGACGGCGTAAGAATTCGATCCCTGTTTGTCCGGCGATCATGAGTGCATCTTCTGCTCCCGGCGTGACGTAGGTTTGTCCAAGCGCAAAGCGCGTGACGTTCGACTCTTGGTGTGTGCTAGAGTTTGTTTGCATCAATCTTTCTCCTGTCAGGATTGAAGAGTTGGTGTGGTGGGTCAGGAAGCGTTACCGCGCTACCTGACCCTTTTCCTTCGCGGCGGTCGCTTTAGTTCCCATACTCCGCAGCTCTCTCTCTCGTCGGTCGTCCCGCTCTCAGGATTTGATCGGCGGCGCGGAAAATCTTCTGTGCGCTCTTTTCGGGGATCGCGTCGGCGTCGTATCCGATTCCCTGATATAGCCAATGCTGAATGTAGCCTCGCGCGTAGTCCGCTCCTGCGAGGTTCAGAGCTTCGCAGCACAACAAGGCGACTGATTCGGCTTCGACTTCGTGAAGTTTTCTCGGCGTCTGTTCTGTATCGGTGAAGTCACCTTCGGATGTATGCAGAAGTACGTGGGCCATTTCGTGGAAGAGTGTTTTATGCGGGAGTTGCGCTACGGGATTGATCGCGACCTGGCGGGCACGTGCGAAGCCCTGCACATTTCCGTCCGTTTTGTCGAAAGCTATGCGCTCAATACTTAACCCCGCGAGCGCTCGTTCCGCGTCCCACCCTGGAATTGTTACGGGTCCAAGTTCGCTGCCTATCGTCTGACTCACTACGAACCATCGGGCTCTGTGAACAAAGCTCGTAAATGTGTGCTCGTCGTCTGAATCCTTGTCCCGTCGTTTGCGAGTGATGGGCATGCAAAGCGTCAAGGCCCGCTCGCCGCGCTTGACGACGCGCCCTAACGTCTGCCACTTCGGAAAGGTGTTAATCGGGCCGGGTTGGATTCCCCGCAGATGGCACTGCACGAGCGCCAGAAGTTGATTGCCGATGCTGTAGGGCCAGAAAGCGCTGTACGCCTTCATGATCAGACCGGGCTTGTTGACTGCTTCCACGAGTAAGGTTGACCACTTCGGAATGTCGTTCGATTGTCTTTGGTTCTCCATTGTTTTGCTCCTTTGTTTGGTGTTCTTGAAAGGGTGTTTCCCCCTCGTAGCGGAGAAGACAGAACGACTGGGCGCTCATTCGCATCACCCGCAGGGGCGCAACGCAGAGAAGCACTCGGAGCAAGGCGTAGAGTTGTGCGAATGGGCTGGCGTGAAGAATCGAAGCGCAGAGGGGGAACTAAACTGAGAGCAAGCAGTCTCGGCTGGAAGGAAGTGAAGCCGAAGCCTTATTCATTACGGCTTTGGACGTGAACTCGGCGTGCCAGCTATGTTTTGTGTTGGAAGAGATCTCTCTTGCCTTGTTCACTGCAAACCTAACTAAGCTCTTTGCAAACCAAGCGGTTGAGTCGGGCCAAAACCGGAGTTAGTTGCGTCAAGACAGAGTCCAGGATTATCCTGCTGGCTCAGAGAGTCTCCTTTTCAGGTTTGAGGCCCTTCCGGGGACTTTCAAAAGTAAGCACACTACTAACGTGTTGCCAGTGAGGGTTATCAATGGCAACCGAGGAAGGTGTTGGAATCAAGCGGCTGCTAGAAGAGCGACAGCATGATTTGGAGTACGTTCACTGCCGCCTCAGCAACGGAGAGCATGTCCACCGCGTTTGAAGCTGGCGGAGTCTGGGCTTGCCCCAGATCAGCAGACCGTTCCGGTGTCGTCTGAGTATAGCTTGCAGCAGCGCACGGTGGTGTCAGTATCTGACCCGGTTCACAGCTCGTAGGTGCCTGGCCCACTGCTACTACCGAGATCCCAAGTACGAGCGCCAAACCAAGGGCGCAACGGAAGGTTTTTTGGTTCTTCATGTTATCTCCATAAGTTGGTTGTAGGTGTTAGGACTCAAACTCAAGGAAGCGTGTTTCAGACGGGCGGCTCGGAGAACAGCCAATTACCCCGATCCACGCCTCACGTGGCAAAGATTTTATCACTCGTATAGAAAGGCAGGCCTCACATGAACTTAGCGTCCGAGCTAAAAGCGGCCAAGGAGAACCGCAGTCTCTCACAATCCGAACGTGCGCTGGTTTGCTGCCGCTTAGCGAAGCAACTCGAAAAGGCCGGCGAATATGAAGAAGCGTGCGACGCACTAGATGACTTCTGGCCCGAGCGCCAGGGAGATCCAAAGTTGGAGGGGCTCGAAGAGGAGACTAAGGCTCTGGTCTTGCTTCGAGTCGGATCGTTGGCTGGATGGTTGGGCAGCGCTCATCAGGATGAGGGTAGCCAAGAAGCGGCAAAGAATCTGATCACTCGAAGCATTGAGACGTTTGAGGAGCTTGGACGATATGAAGGAGCAGTCGAGGCACGTGCTGACCTTGCCCTTTGTTACTGGCGCGAAGGCTCATACGATGAAGCACGGATCCATCTCTCCAGAGCGCTCGCTGATCTCACGAATAGCAATGGCGAACTAAAAGCAGTCCTACTCGTTCGAGCGGGAATGGTGGAGATAGCGGCGCAGCGATTGAACGAAGCGTTGCGGATCTTTAATGAGGCGGCGCCGCTATTGGAGGAGAGCTCGGACCATCCTCTTAAAGGCACTTTCCATAATCTCTCTGCTGTGATATTCAACAATCTTGGTACAGCACAACATCGCGAGGATTACATTGACCAGTCGCTAATTGAATACGCCGCCGCAAGTTTTCATTTTGAGCAAGCAGGGCACACTAGGTATCAGGCTTGTGTTGAAAACAATCTTGGTTTCCTCTTCTTCACACTCGGAAGGTTTGGCGAAGCGCACGAACATCTGGGACGAGCCGCAAGCTTATTCAGTGAGATCAATGACCACGCTCATCTTGCTCAAGTAAACGACACCCGTGCGCGAACACTGCTTGCCGAAGGTCGTCTTACCGAAGCAGAACGATTTGCGCGGTCCTCGGTGAGAATGCTCAAAAAGGGTGGCGAACAGGCACTCCTGGCTGAAGGATTAACTACGTACGGAACGGTGCAGGCGCGCGCGGGTAGAGATTCCCGCGCGCGTGTTCTGCTGGAACGCGCAATCGAAGTCGCCGAGACAACGGGCGATCTGGATGGCGCTGGTCGTGCGAGGTTGACCATCATCGAAGAGCTTGCAGAGAAGCTCCCCGCGAGAGAACTCGTTTCGGTTTACCGATCCGCAATCGAGCTTTTGAAGGATTCGCAAGACCCTTCGATAGGACAACGATTGATTAGGTGTGCGGAGAAACTACTCGATGCGTTCGGACGGCTGGAGGGCGAAGACCCCCAATCGCAGGAACACACATGGGAAGGATTCTCATTAAAACAACATGTCCGCGATGGCGAGAGGGCAGTGATCGAACGCGCGCTGAGAGACGCGGGAGGCTCGGTAACTAGAGCAGCGCGATTGCTTGGCTTTAATCATCATCAGAGCCTGATCTCTTTAATCAACAGCCGCCATAAAGAATTGCTCAAAACCAGGTCCGCAGTTCGCAAGCGCCGACGGCATATTTTCTCCGAGCCTGGGAAAATCGAAAGCAAAGTGGTGGCGGAGGCCAGCACACAGCTAGCCGCATCTCGAATCTCTATTCTACACGTCGAGGACAATAAGCAGGTTGCGCGGTTGATTGCGGACACGTTGGCCCCAAAGGGAATTGAGGTTGATTCTTGTGTGAGTGGAACCACCGCGCTGAAGATTCTTACAAGCGCCGCTCGCTACGATGTAATAGTTGTTGACAACGATCTACCCGGACTTGGGGGGCTCGAATTGGCACGTCGTGCGCGGAATATGGCGCGATGGCGCAGTACGCCGATCATCATGCTTTCAGGAGACGATTGCGAATCGGAAGCATGGCGGACGGGTGTTGATGCTTTCCTACGTAAGCCAGAAGGCATCGACCAACTTCATTCGACGATAGCCAGAGTATTAGAGGAACGCAAGAAGCGAAGAGATTAGGCAGTCAGGCTCCAGCGCGGGGCGATATTTGACGAGCATTGTCCGCACGAGCAAGAAGCAATCGGGACTTTCTCGGCGAGTGGTAGCATGACTATTGAAGCTGGAAAGAGCCGCAGGTCATTCCCTTGTAGCGGAAAGGGAGTTAATCCAAAATAACTGCCGCCATGGAAACAAGAGTTGGCGTTACGCGTGTCAAACATGAGAGTCGGTAATGATGGCTTCGGGGGTGGTAGCGAGCGGGTAAATATTGCGAGCGCTGACGCGCGGTTATGTGGGGACCGTGCGTTCCATATCATGCGCGCATTCCCGCTCGCTACCGCACGCGGTTTCCTTGGCCAACGATTTACGCTCTTCGCAAGAAATGCAACAAAAATGAGTAAGGCGGTTTCAAAGAAGTACGATACAAGGTAATGAACGCCTCGGTTCGGTCTGAGCGACGATGACTCTTGAAATATTTTGAAGCATTCTTTCTATTCAGCGCTTGAATGTTAGATGTGACCGCCATTTTTAGTGCAAGAGATTTAGCTTGACACCTTGCAAGGCGAGGCTTAGTCTCCCGGCAACTCAGAGTGAAGTTCGGCGTGCGACTCACCCCCGGAAGCCTCGCGTCAAAGGAATCATAGAAGTGCAGATCACCCAAATCTAGAACGACCTTAATGGCCGCCAAGGGTGACATCCGATCTCTTTATGGAAGTGTTGGAAGTTAGGATTGAAAGGCGGTTGAACCGCCCCGCCGCTACTGGTAGGTAACAGCGGGGCGAACACAAACAACAAACCTCTGTCACCGGTTAGGCGCAAAGGATGCCGTCCTAGTCAGACTCATCCTACCCCAACTGGTGACAAAGGCTCAAGGTTCTCATCGCATTTTGCGATGAGGACAGAGGAAGCCAATGTCCACTATCGAGTATCCCAATCGATCACAACGCAAATCCCAACTAGCAAGAAATACGATCGCCCTCGTGTCTTCTTTGTTAAGTAAGCGAGTCAAGGACTCAGGCCGGTTGGCGAGATTTACTCCACGTGGACTTTCAAGAGGTAGCGAGCGGGTTAGCAATGGCAATGATGCATGCGCTTATGGGATGGCCGTGCGCCGAGTACATGTGCATACCCGCTCGCTATCGCAGGCAGTTCAGTCGCAGCCATCGGATCTCGATTAAGAGAATTTCGAGCGTTCAGAGCAGCGTTTGCGGCTACGTCGTTTCAATAAGTCGATCTAGATGTAAACAAGGAAGGATTACGACATGTCAAAGAAACAAAAGAGGATTCTCTGGCCAGCACTTACTGTTCTTTCAATTGTGGCCGGCGTCTTTGTAATCGCCAACACTCGCGGCGGCGCTGCGAGTTCGAAGATTGAGACCAACGCGCCAAGCTCATGGAGAGTTTTTGGTGTTCAAGCAAACACAAACAGGAGCCAACCCGCTCCCGCGAATATACAAGTCGAGGTGATATCGATCACACGAAATGGCTTTGAACCATCAGAAATACACCGACCTGCCGAACCGTTTCTGCTTGCCGTTAATAATCATGGCAGACCCACTGATTTCTCTCTCGAGATTTTCCGATTGAATGGTCAGAAGCTTCATGAAATCAAAGGGGCAAAAGGTCAGCAACGGCAACGAAAGATACTCGATTTAGCTCCCGGACAATACGTTCTGAAAGAACCGAGTCATCCAGACTGGAGTTGCAAGATTCTGCTTTCGGCTAAGTAGAAGATTGATCACAGGTGCTGCCCATTACTGCTTGGAGGTGCTCATGACTAACCAAACTATTTCAGCGGGTGAGAATCTGCTCAGGAATTGTCGTCACGTGTTCAGGTTGTCCTTGTTACTCACGCTGTTAGTTGGACACGCTTATTCTCAGGACACGACCAGCAATCCTCTTGATGGTTATACACCCAGTGGATTGGCGCCGGGCGCGCCCGTAGGTTCTTATGCACTCAGCGGCTTTGACACGATCAATCCCTATAGTGGCGGGATGAGCTTCAACTTGCCTCTGTTGAGTATTAGGGGCCGCGGTAGTGCGGACTACACAATCCGTTTGCCCATCGAGCAGAAATGGAGCGTTAACCACTCGACAGCCGACGACGGCCAGGGTCGCCACTATGATTTTTATGATGCTGAATTCAACGCGTTTATATTGGGTACCCGAGCCGGCTATGGTCCGGGTGCGCTCTACGGTAGACAGGTCGCCAGTAACTACCAATATTGTGACTATGCGGGTTCATTTCTGCCGACTCGGACGTTGACCCGGTTCACTTTTGCAACTCCTGATGGAACCGAATATGAACTCCACGATGTGCAAACTGATGGGAATCCCTTTTACGTTGGCACGTGCGCATTCAACGGCACCTCGCGGGGAAAGGTCTTTAAGACAGCGGATGGATCGGCGGCGACATTTATCTCAGACCAGCCCGTCGTTGATCAGATTTTTATCTATAGTGGAGTCATCGGCGGTAGCGGCTATCTATTCCTGCGTGACGGTACTCGCTATCGCATTGATGACGGCACTGTCACGTGGATGTCCGACAGAAACGGAAACAAATTAACTTTTGAATACAATAACTTCGCCCTAGTAAGCTCTATCAAGGACTCACTAAACCGAGAAGTAACCATTGAGTACTACGTGAACGACGTTGCGCCCTATGGATTATGTGATCGAATCACCTATAAAGGCTTTGACGGCGCGACTCGCATAATTAGAGTCTCGTACGACAGCCTCAACAATGTTCTACGTCCAGGTTTTTCTGTGCAAAATAGTCAAAATTGCTTTCCCGAGCTGAATAATGCGTCAAGTTACAGTGCTTGCACCGGCGGCGCCCTCGTGTCAGCCGTGTGGCTTCCTGAACGTCCTGATCATTCTGATCGTCGTAGTTATAAATTTTATTACAACAACTACTCTGAATTAGCTCGCGTCGAGCTGCCGACCGGTGGCGCTTTCGAGTACGACTGGGCTGGTGGTTACAACAACGGACCTACGAGCGGCGCAGTTTGCTTCGATTGTTCGATTTATCGACGTGTCACCGAGCGCCGCGTCTACTCGGACGGCGTGAGTCTGGAAAGCCGGATGAGCATCAGCAAGCCTGATACTTTGTCGGGGGGCGCAGTCCAGAGCAATAGCTTTGTCGAAACGGACGAATATGATTCTGCGAATAGATTAATGAACAGCGTCCGTCGCTACTACTTCGGTCATGCCTGGCAATCTATGCTGCCAAACGATCCTGTTGGATATACCGATTGGCATGACGGAAGGGAATATCAGACCGAGACTCTCGATAGCAACGGGTCAACAGTCTTAAGAAGAACGACCTCTGCTTGGGACGCCACTGCTCCTACATCGCAATTTGGTCCGGGGAACAATCCACGAATAACTGAGACTGACACAACCCTGGAACCCGACGGGGCAAACCAGACTTCGAGACAGACTTTCTCTTATGATCAGTACGCCAACAAGACCGACATTTATGAATATGAGTATACGGGCAGTCTCCTACGCCATTCACACACTGATTACCTGACGACGAATGGGGTGAATGGCATCGCCTACGACACAGTAAACCCAAATACCTCGTCGCCGAATGCGAGTGCCACAATTCACTTGCGGAGCCTGCCGCTTCAAACATCCATTTATGATGGCGGTGGAATTGAGCGCGCACGGACACGCTTCGAATACGACAATTACAACGCGGACACAAACCATGCGGCCTTACAGACCTACCCGCGACCGGGCGTCAGCGAGTTGCCGATCAGCGGTCTGGACGCAGCGTTTAACTCCAGCAGCAATAATCTAAGACGCGGCAATGTCACCGGAACGACGCGCTACCTTTTGACAAACGATTTAGTGACCGGCTCGATCACTTCTTACTCGCAATACGACGTGGCCGGCAATGTGCTGAAGGCCATCGACGCGCGTGGATATGCTACTACCGTTGATTTTAGTGATCGCTTTGGGGTCCCAGATGGTGAAGCAAGGTCAAACGCCGGATCACCGGCGTTGAACTCAGCGGTTCAGTATAGCTACGCCTTTCCCACTCTGATTACCAATGCCTTGGGCCATACCGCTTATGCGCAATTCGACTACTACACCGGCAAGCCTGTTGATGGCGAAGATGCGAACGGTATTGTATCGAGTGGCTATTGCGATGATCCACTGGACAGACCAACGAAAGTTATTCTCGGAGCCAATCAGGGTCCTGATGTTAAGAGCCAGAATATTTTCAGCTACGATGATACCAATCGCGTGGTCACTGTTACGACCGATCAGAACACTTTCAATGATGACCACCCCATCAAGAGCCAGACCGTCTACGACGGACTTGGGCGCACAACCGAGAAACGACAGTACGAAACCGCAACTGATTACATCACTGTGCTACAGACTTATGACGCTCTTGGTCGCAGTTATAAGACCTCTAATCCCTTCCGTGCGAGTGAAGCGATTCTTTGGACAACAACCAGCTACGATGCTTTGAGCCGCGTAATCTCAATTACTACGCCCGACGGCTCAGTCGTTACGACTTCGTACAGTGCTAACACCGCCACGGTGACCGATCAGGCTGGGAAAGCGCGCAAGAGCGTGAGCGATGGCTTGGGTCGCTTGATTCAAGTTTATGAGGACCCGAGTAATCTGAGCTACCTCACGAGCTACAGCTACGACGCGCTCGATGATCTGACCAACGTCTACCAAGGTAATCAGAACCGTAGTTTCGTTTATGATTCATTGAAGCGTCATACTTTGGCGTCGAATCCAGAGAGCGGAACAGTTAATTATCAGTACGACGAGAACGGCAATCTAAAGATAAAGACAGATGCGCGCGGCATCATTTCCACCTACGATTACGATGCGTTGAATCGAAACCAGGGCGTGACATACACGAATGATCCCGCTGGCGCACCCGCTGTGACGCGCACATACGATGGTGCTATGCACGGCATTGGAAAGCTCTGGAAAACCCAAACCACAGGAAGCACTGGAGCACTCACCACAATCGATAGCTATGATGCGTTAGGAAGACCGTTGGTCTCTCGACAGCAGTTCTATGCTAGCAGCGGCTGGGGCCAGTCATTTACTGAGACGCTTACCTACAATCAAGCTGGTCACATCTTGACGGATACTTATCCGTCAGGCCGAATTGTAACTAACAGTTATGACGGCGCGGGAAGAACGATTAGTGTTACAGGCTCTCTCGGCGATGGCACTCAACGCACCTACTCAACTGGAATTGTCTACTCGCCTTTCGGCGCCCTGGCTAAGGAGCAGTTCGGCACGGTAGCCCCCATTTACAACAAATTGTTCTACAACATGCGTGGTCAGTTGGCGGAGATTCGCGAGGGCACGACCTACACGGGCCCGCTGGACACCAATTCGGATCGCGGCGCTATCGTCAATAACTACAGCCTTCAGGCGGGCTGTCTAGGCGCATCATGTAGCGCGACAGACAACAACGGCAATCTGATGAGGCAGGATGTTTACGTTCCCGGCAGCCTCGTATTCTCGCAGTTTTATGGATATGACTCACTAAACCGCCTGCAATCAGTGCGGGAGGATGGGCCTCTTGGAGCAGCCAACTGGCAACAGACGTACAGCTATGACCAATACGGCAATCGCAAGATAAACTCGGCCGCAACCTGGGGCAATGGCATTAACAACATGCAGTCAGCAGTCGATCCAAACACCACTACCAATAGGATATATGCGCCGGGCGAAACCGATCAGAATCATTCTCTAATCGACTATGACAATGCGGGCAACCAGAAAAAGGACTACTACAGCTATAGTTCGAATGGCGTGGTTTACGATCGTACCTACGATGCTGAGAACCGGATTAAGAATTCAGCAGCGACATACTCGTCACCGGCAAGTACTCAAACCTCGACTTACACTTATGACGGTGACGGTCGTCGCGCGAAGCGCAACATCGGAACCACTGAGACGTGGCAAGTCTATGGTATTGGTGGAGAGTTGCTTGCGGAGTATGCACCGAACACGACCCCTTCGACTCCGCAGAAGGAATATAGCTATCGCAGTGGGCAGTTGCTGATTAGTGCTACTGCACCAGCGGGCTTGGCGATGAATAAGGCATCTGAGATACACGAAAACGCAGTAGCATCCGCGTCTTTGGCGTTCGGCGCAGAATCGGCAACCGCAGCTCAGTCGGTCGATTTGCTCGCCTCTATTAAAGAACTCCTGTTGCCGTTGTCAGGGATTAGCAAAGTCACCACGGCGAGAAGGGAGGATATCTCTGATACCTCAACGCCTCTCTTTGGTCCATCTTTCCCTTATGCTGCTTCTCTGAACCGCAGCGCCTTTCCACTGATGCCACAATCCGGCTCAGCGAAAATCGCATTCGCAAGCAATCGTGACGGAAGCGCACAGATTTACTCCATGAATACAGACGGTAGTGGGCTCTCGCGCCTGACTAACGACGCCGCCAATGACGAGGCTCCTAACTGGTCACCTAATAACTCCCGCATTGTGTTTCAGAGCGACCGCGACAATCTATTCAGCGGCATATCGGATATTTATGTGATGAACTGGGATGGTAGTGGGCAGACGCGTTTGACCAGTGACGCCGCTGATGACAGTGCGGGGGTGTGGTCGCCCGATGGGACGAGGATCGTTTTCCAGAGCGCACGCAACGGTGCCAGTTATCAAGTGTACGTCATGAATGCCGATGGGAGCGGCCAAGCAAATATCAGCAACAGTGCGGCCAACGACACTCAGCCCTCGTGGTCGCCTGACGGAAGCAAGATCGCTTTCGCTAGCGATCGTGATCAAGCGGGCTTCTCAAGTATCTACGTGATGAATGCCAATGGCACTAACCAGACGAGATTGACCGTCAGCGGCGTTGGAGTTCTAGATAACCAACCCGTGTGGTCGCCGGACGGCACCAAACTAACATTCACCAGCACACGCGATAGTATCGTTCAGACGTGGACAGAAACAGATGACGACGGGGGAACAGCTACCAAGTCGTCATTACATGTTAATAAAGAAGTCTATGTGATGAATGCCACTGGGAGCGCCCAGGTGCGCCTGACGACAACGTTGGAGAATGACGATTCGGCTTCTTGGTCAGGTGACGGAACGAAGATCGTCTTTCGCAGTGATCGGGAACGAGAGTGCTGCGATCCAATGGAGCAGGTCTGGTTTATGAATCCCGATGGTACCAGATGTTTGGGGCGGGCAATGGCCGAGGGTTCAATGGCAACGACGACAAGCTAACGTCCAAATTCAGCATATCCATCATTGGGGAGCGAACTCGAGGAAACTCCAAGAATTTCAACATTACGCAAAAAACGACGGCCGGCCTCACTTATTTAGTTGAGCCGTACACTGGGATCCAAATCAGCCCGGCTGTACAGGGTACCGCGAACTCGAAACTCAACAGTGGGCAATCTCACAGTAGCTCCCCGGCCCTTGAACCATACAATTCTGATGGATCTACCGCGATCACAATACCTATTGACCGCGGTGGGATGGCCAGATTCAACATATCGACTAAAGCAGAGAATGGAGTTGCCGACTTTATTGACTTGGGAAGCATACGCTCTTCGCTTAATCTGTCTGTGAACGCTAATACGGGACAAGTACGTATCGAGGAAGGGAGTAAAGCAACAGGCTATCCATCTTTCGCTGTTTACAGTTATGTTTACAACGGGAAGAACATAGTCACTAATACGGTTAGACAGATTTCCGAGGGAAGACCCGAGGCATTAACAAAGCCGATGAAACCCATCCAGCCGTAATAGGAGAAGAAAATGCATCGACAATCTTCACTTTTCAGCTTTGTAATGCTTGCTGCACTTGTGTTCATTCAATCAGGTTGTCCATTCCATAAGAATGAGATGCGCCCGATTGGACCAGAAGTTAAGGCGAGTTTGGTAATCTATTTCAAACCAGGAATCACTGATGAACAGATCGAAGACTTCTGGCATCGGGTTCTGTCAAAACCGGACCCTCAAGGACGGGGTTATAGTCACCGTGGAGGGGTTGGCGACATCTCAAGGATCTCTTCGGTTCAAGGGCATGAGGGCATTGCATTAACGTTCCTTTCCGACGCATCGAATGAGGAGCGCGAGACTGTCATGCGTGACATTAAGTCTTCTCAGATCGTCTACCGGGTCTTGGAGAATATTGCGCCGGCTGACGTTAAAAAGATCGAGTGACACGAATAGTCTGATATGAAAACACCGATTAGAATATCTTGATGTTGGGTGCAGTCTTGTCGGTTAATCGTTTATTGGAACACACCGAAGCGGAGACGCGAAGAGTTGTTCCACCTGCCGCACATGACGCCAAGAACATGTAGTCAAGTCCAGGCACGGCCTCCCGCCGGCGCGATCAGAACGACCAGTGCCCTAAGGCGCTGTTAACTCGGGGGGCAGAACATGTGGGCCTCAGTTCAATGGGGACTCTATATTCCTGAATTCCAATAGTAGTTTTCAAAGTGGCTTCCTGCGTCCTGGAGCGGACAACTTAGAGTCGGACTCAGCGAGATCAGACCTTAGGCGGGAGTTGAGAAATCGATTTTACAGCTGCCGGGCCAAAACAATTTGTGGCCATTTTGTGGACAGAATTCGCAGCACTCCACAGCTATGCGATGTCAACGAATGGGAAGGAATGCAAAAGCCCTAGTAGATCCTTGGTGGCTGCAACTTTCGAAAAGGCAATAACTTACGTTTTTGCCGCAACTCCGATTCGGGACCGATGGGACGGAATGTAAAAAACCCAGGAACTCTTTGGTACCTGCAACTTTCGAAAGACAAAAGTTTCGTTCTTGCCGAAACCCAGATTTTATCATTGAGGTCTGCCCCGATGACGCTAAGATGACGATAATCTGTCGCGAGACATAGCCGGACCAAGCATGACTTTGACGGCTGCAAGTCCGGTAAATACTGGTTCGTATCGTTTGGTAAGACTAAGTGATGCCGTCTCCAACGGACTTAAAATCCGTTGACCGCAAGGTCGTGTGGACAGCCCTTCGGGCGTTGATGACTCTTCCGCACATGGTATCGATCGAATCACGCACGAATCGCAGAATCGCAGGTCTGACCCCCCAGCCCGGGCTTCCCTGCCAAGGTCACGTGCGAAGACGGGTTCAGCGCTGAAAGCGCGAAATGGTTCTCGCGGCATTCGAATCGGTCCCTCCGACTAATTTCTTACCGAAATGGGCTCGTCCACATCGATGAAATCTATCTCGCCGCCCTTGACTCCGATTTCGATTCTTCCATAGCCGAAATCAATTGGATCTAGCCTTCTGCTTCATACTAAGGCACAATGCCGCATCGTTCAGCTTGTCTCACGCCAAGACATTAAGAGGATTGCAATGCTGGGCGCAACGGATGCCTGATCTATCACCCGAAAAACGCGCCCGCCAGCAGATCGATGCGCAACTCACCGCGTGCGGCTGGGTCGTGCAGGATTACAAGGCGGTGGAGTTCGCCGGAGGGCGCGGCATCGCTGTGGGGGAAGTCCCGCTCACGAGCGGACCCTGCGATTACCTGCTGCTTGTCGACCGCAAGGCATGCGGCGTGATCGAAGCCAAAAAAGAAGAGACCACACTCTCGACCGTCGCCGAGCGATCCGCCCGCTACGCAAACAGCCTCCCCGCATTCCTCAAGGACGGAAACGAGGGCGCGTTGCCGTTTCGCTACGAGTCAACAGGCGTCGAGACCTTCTTCCGCGCTGAGCGCGACCCGGCGCCGCGCTCCCGCCGCATCTTCACTTTCCATCGCCCAGAGACATTCGCCGACGACATCGTTTACCTCTGCCGCGAGGTCTTTGGCAAGGGCAACGACTTCTGCAAAAAGATCACTTACCATGCGAAGCACTCCGTCACCGGCAAGCCCGCGAAGTCGAAGGAACTCGCCTGCAACTGTGCAATCCCATTCGACGGCTTCAACTTTAACGTCACCGCCGGATACCACCTTCTAGGTGAGAAGGGTTGATTATGCCTCCTTCCAATAACCAATTTTCTGCGGGCGAGCCGGCCCTCGGTTACCTCTACCAATTCCGCTATGCGCTGTTTCAGACGCTACGCCTCCCGGAGAAAACTGTCTGCTTCATTGAGAAAGACGATGACATTGATTTTTCCGATCCCGAGGAGGGGCGGATTTTGGCTTCGCTCAAACACAAAGCGCCGGGCGATGCGCTGACCGACCTCTCACCCGACTTTTGGAAATCGGTGCGGATTTGGCTGGATTACTACCTCAAGAACGACATTTCAACGGACCCCGTTTTGTTCTTTCTGTTTACGACGGGACAGGTCGTTGTCGGTTCGCTTTTGGAGGTGTTCCTCCCCAATGGGGAAAAGAACGATGCGTTGCCGAACCGGATTCGCGATGTCCTGGCGGGATCAGATTCCAAGCTGATCAAGAAGACCAAGGATCTCCTCGCAAAGCTTCCCGAGGAAAAGTGGGCGGACTTCTTCCGCCGCATCACGATTTTTGATTCGCAGGAGCGAATTCAAGACATCCCCAAGCTGATCATGAACGAGCGCTTCCGACCGATTCGCGAACAGTTCCGAGTGCCGGTGTATGAGCGTCTCGAGGGCTGGTGGAACAACGCCTGCATTGATCTTCTCACCGGCAAGCGGGTTGAGCCAATGCGAGGGTTCGAGGTCTCGGAGAAACTGAGCGCCATCGCGGAGCAGTTTCGCGAAGACAACCTTCCAATCGACTTCCATGATGCCGAGCCGAAAGACGGCGTGTCGCCCGAAAGCGACGACCGCCACTTCGTGAGGCAGTTAAGAGCAATCGGTTTGAAATCGGACCGGATCAGACGGGCAATCCTCGACTACTACCGTGCGTTTCAGCAACGCAACTCATGGCTCCGCGAGATCGCCGACCTTTCGGGAGAGTTGGAAACATACGATGACCGCCTCGTCGATGAATGGGCACGCCTTCGAGAGATCGTATTCGAGGAATTGATCGACGACGCTCCGGAGGAACTGCTGCAAAAGACTGGCAGGGAACTGCTCAACAGGCTCACAACAAGCGACCATTCCCACCTTCGCATTCGTCCGCAGGTGAGCGCTACATTCGTTACCATGGGCAGCTACCACATGCTGGCGAATGATGAAGAGCCGCGAGTGCATTGGCATCCGCGTTTTGAGGATCGGGTTGAGGAAATTCTGCGTGGGAGGAATTCATGAAACTGTGGGATCAGCGGCCTCGCGAAATCCGAAATCTCTTCAATCCCGCGTTCTGCGGGCTTGTTCTGGCACGCGGGGTGGAAGGTTTCAGCGAAACCTTGAGCCGCCCAATGCCCTTTTCGCTGACGCTGTTGATCCTGCCACTGTGTCTTCACAAGCGGACAAGGGAGCAAATCAAGGAGGCAAATCGCGCTTACTTCACGACGATTCTGCAGGAGCATCCTGAAATCCGGGTGGATTTGGCTCGGCGAGCACGCGGCCTCGTGCCTTACGCAATGGAAGCCTTTGGCTACTTAATGTCGTGTGGGGCCATCGACGTTGATGAATCTGGCTGCGTTGCGATCCGGAGCAACACGGTGAAGAAAATAATCGCAGGCTCGCAAGATAGCAAGGACTGCCAAACCGTAGCCCGCTCTTTGGGAAGGAAGCTGGCGTTGATCAATGACAGGGCGACCATTTACACGACGCTAGGAGTCCGACCATGAACATCCGAGACATTATCATTTATAGCCACGGAGGAGAATCGCGGCGAATTTCCTTCAAGGTTGCCGGGCTAAACATTGTCACCGGACGCTCGTCCACAGGAAAATCTGCGCTTTCGGACATCGTGGAATATTGCATGGGGCAGAGTGACTTCAATATCCCGGAAGGTCCAATACGGGACAAAGTCGCGTGGTATGCGGTCATCTACCAATTTCCGGGCGAGCAGGTCTTAATCGCGAAGCCAGCCCCGGCACCCAATGCGGCGAGCTGCTCCAGGGCGATGATTAGAAGGGGAGCAACCGTCGAGCCGCCTCCGTTCACCGAACTTCGTCAAAACGCAGACGACGAAACCGTAGTGTCACTCCTTTCTGAACTGCTGGGCATTCCTACGAATCGAACTCAGGTTTCCCAAGAGCATAGTAGGGATTCATTCGCTGCGACGATCAAGCATACCTACTTTTATCTTTTCCAGAAGCAGGGTCTTGTCGCCAATAAGGAGCAGTTGTTCTACCGGCAGAACGAACAGTTCATGCCGCAGACCATCAAGGACACCTTGCCGATCCTTCTTGGCGTCGCTCCCGACGATCGACTGGAACTCGAATTCAAATTGCGGGCGGCGAAACGAGATTTGAAAATTGCCCAGAAGCAACTCACTGATGCGACAGAATTCAGCGAGCAGCTCAATGTTCGGGCTTTGGGCCTTTTGACGGAGGCGCAACAGGTTGGAATTCTCGTCCGCGGTCCAGCTCCTGAAACGACAGCCGCCGCATTGGCTACATTGTCCGGGATCACTACTTGGAGGCCCGCTGGCATTCCGGACGAAGACACACGCCGCATCGCTGAATTGGAAGACGACATAGCGGCCATCCGAAGGGAGAGAGTGGCGGCAAACGAGACACTTCGAGCGACTCAATTGTTCGCTGAGAAGGAAGACGGGTTCACAACCGAAGCAGAGGAGCAGAAAAGTCGTCTTGAATCCATTCATGCTCTGCCGACGCACCCGGAATCAGGAGAATGGCAATGGCCGTTCGCGCCCGAAAACCTTGGACTCGAAACGCCCATTGGTGCGTCGCTGATAAGCGAGCTTCAGTCACTGAATCAAGAATTGGAGGCCGTCGTCGGAGATCGGCCACACTTGGTTGAGTTCACGCAAAAGGTCGAACAACAGATAGGAGACCTGAATCAGAGGCTCAGAAGCAAAGAGGAGGAACTGGCGGCGGCAATTGCAGCGAACGCTGCGATCGCGGAGATGGGCAACCGAAACGCAGCCGCAGCGAGGACGGTCGGGCGCATTAGCCTCTTCCTCGAAACGTTTCGTCCAGATGATGATTTGGCTGCATTCAAAGTAGGAGTAGATGAATTACAAAAGCTGGTGGCTCAGCTCGAACGCGACTCCGGCGCGGACGACAGCGAGGAGCGGTTGGCGTCGATCCTCAACATCATCTCGAATCGAATTAGTCGCTACGTTCAGGAACTCGAAGCTGAGTTCTCAGAGTTTCCATTCAGACTCGACTTCAGTAATCTGACGGTCGTTGCGGACAGACCCGAAAGGCCAGTCCCGATGAATAAGACGGGCGGTGGCGCCAATCATTTGGCCTACCACCTGGGCGCAATGTTGGCGCTGCATCACTTCACTTCCAACAACAAGAAACTGATGCCGTCCTTCCTGTTCATCGACCAGCCTACACAGGTCTATTTCCCATCGGAGCAAGTTTACAAGGCTGCTGCTGGCTCAGTGGCAGAAACGGAAAGGGATTCTGACCTAGAGAAGGTGCGGAAGCTCTTCGGTATGCTTCATCGCTTTGCTGCCGAGGAGTCTCCAGGCTTCCAGATCATCGTCACGGAGCACGCAAACCTGCGCGACGACTGGTTTCAGAGTTCCCTAGTTGAAGCCCCGTGGATTAAGCCGCCAGCTCTTGTTCCTGATGACTGGGACGTCCGCTTAACATGAATGGATCCATCGCCGAGCAGACGCGGATTGTGGCGGAAGTGGCGACGGTTGAACGTGGCGGAAGAGTTGGAGTCAGTGGTGACCGCCAACCTCCTGCGCGCCACCCGCCTTCGCCAGTCCATTTTGCAGAAGGCTTTCACAGGAGGACTTGCTTAGTGAGCACTGAAAAAACTGTCTTTATTCTCGGAGCGGGATTTTCTGCGCCAGCCGGAGGCCCAAAGCAAGAATCGCTGTTGAAGCTGGCTCTTGCCCTTCCAGAAACGAAACCAAAAATCCGTAAAGCTAAAGATGCGCTCCGTGATTTTCTTGTGAAGGTTTTGAATGTAGCCCGGAGCAGCGTGGATGAGATTTCACTTGAGGACATTTACACTCCGATCGACCGCTGCTTGGCTGACGGTGTATCGCTGCGAAATAATACGCCAGCCGAACTCCAGGTTATTCGCGGTCAAATGGAATATCTTCTCTCGCTTGCCATCGACAGAGCGTTTGGTTCCAAACCGCACGACGCGAAAGAATATGTTCGCGACTTCGCCAGCTACTTGGTCATGAAGGCGTCCGTTCGTGCAACGAAAGCGCGCGGCACAGAAGACGCAAGCACTGCGAAAGCGTATGACCCTTTCTCGGTAATATCGTTGAATTGGGACATCGTTCTTGACAAGTGCCTGTATCAAGCGCTGGGGGAACACGACCATTGGGAAACGGGTGGCTACAAGCCAATCGGCGTTGTGGACTATTGCTGCTACATCAGTTCAATTGGTTCTCGTGAGGAACGCATTCGGGCCGGGTTATGGACTCTCGGGGCGAGAGGTTACAACGTAAAGTTGCTGAAGATTCATGGCTCAATGAACTGGCTTCAGTGTTCCAACTGCCAGCGACTATTTGTTTCATTCGACGGGAAGATCAACATTCCAAATTTCATAAACGCTGAAACGTGTCATCACTGCCGGCGCTACGATATCGAAGCGAAATTGCAGGGGTCGTTAATCATGCCGACGTTTCTGAAAGACCTGAGCAATTTTCAAATCAAACTCGTCTGGCAAAATGCGGGCGTGGAATTGATGGAGGCGCAGAGGCTGATTTTCATCGGTTACTCTTTACCGCACGCAGATTTCGAGTTCAGGCAACTTCTCTCGCGAATGGTTCACAAGAAAGCGAAGGTCGATGTTGTCCTCTATGACGACGGAACGCCCGAAGGAACTCGACGTTACGAAGATGAGTGCAAGCGGTATCGCCAATTCTTCAGCGGACGAACCATCTCATTCGAGCCACGCGGCGTAATTGAGTTTGTTAAAAAACTACCCGTCGCAGCGTCGGGTTAACTTTCTGTCCATGAGCAATCCCAACGCCCTCGTCCAAAAACTCTGGAACTACTGCAGCATCCTGCGGGATGACGGCCTGTCAACGGTGATTACGTCGAGCAGTTGACGTTTCTCCTTTTCCTTTCTATCGCTGAGGATTGAGAATCGCAGAATCGAAGGCCTGAGCCCGATCGCTTACTTTAGTATGTGCTCTTTACTCTCTTAATCAAATCCTCAAGAACAATCTGAACGTTGTGAGCCATCTCTTTCACAAACCCTATAGGAAAGCTTACATGATATTGGCCAATTAAGACCCCGCCCCGCTCCTTCTCCCATTTTCGTATCCTTTCGAGTTTAGCAGGCTTTATGGCCTCAATGCGGCCGTTGGAATGTGCAACAGCATTTCGCGCGACTAACAATAGATCCAACTGCTCCTTCGCACCTTCGATCTCAATAAGTGGAAACCGCAAAACCTCCCGATAGTATTTTTGCGCCCTTTCGTAGTCACTGTTCCCGCGCAGATCATCCACGGTTAGCGATTGACCTTCCTTTCTCTGAAGGTACTTTGAAATCTCGATGATCCCGGATTCGAAAACCGCCCATAACTGAACTAGAACTGGAGAGTAGTGGAGACGTGGCAACACGTCCTCGATAAATTCATCTATCCATTGCAGCGTGCCGTGCCACTCATCGGGCTCCAGTCCCTCAAGCCCAAGCTCCAATCTTTCACGCTCGCTTTTTTGAATCGCGGGTAATTGGCGATCAATCGCTGAGAGATGATCAAGAGTGACGGATAGTTCGGCTTCGATCTCCATAAAACGGAAATCAATCACAAAGCTCATATCCGGTTGTGATTCTTCGATCATGCTAATCAGGGGGTCGCACATCCAAGTGGTGTCGGGGCGGTCACCATTGGATTTTCATCCCATTTTACGAAGCACTTCAAATCAAGCCTCTATTCAAGGCGCGTTCTATTTTTAAGATCGGCAATAAGTTTGTCTCGGTCGAATATCTGCCAGAAAGTACAATTGTTGCACTTCATCGGCACCAAACTATTCGGCAATGGGTTTCGGTAAGGGTGGGTTACGGTTGCCGGATAGCCAGGGTCAGTGGCTAGTTCGCCGATGCCGCAAACTGGGCATCGGTTTATAAGTGACTCCAATGGCGGATAGCCACCTTTGATGGCGTCATTCACGAGTCTGCACGTCCTAATCGCCTCTTCGATGGAAGGGAAACGGTTGTTTGGATTGTGTCTGATGGTGCCCTCAAAGATGCGATGCAGATGCCAAGTCTCGGTACTTCTCGAAAGGGAGTACATGGATTTGTCATTAAAAGCGGGCTTCTCCCGGGCAAATGCGTTTTGATTAGCAACGGCAGCCCAGAGAACTTTTCCGGCTGAATATAGGTCCGATCTAAAGTCGATTTCACCACTGGCTCCGGATTCGCACTCAGGGGCCATATAATTAATTGCACCTACTCCCTCATCCACTAAGGTTATAGTTGAGGCGCCCTCAACCTGACAGACCCCAAAATCGATTACCTTAACCGTTCGATCTGGCAATATTAAAATGTTCGCCGGCTTGAGATCCCGGTGCACTATTCCCGCTCGTTTCGCCGCGCCGACCACATCAACCAGCTGCCAGAACAGTTGTAAGGAGTCTTTTGCAGAATGACTAAACGGGTTTTGATCAGTATTGAGTAGTTTCTTGAGGGTTGTCGCGCCTGGAATCAGTTCCATAACATAATAATGAAACTGGGCATCGCGTTCAGAGTACTCAATTACTTTGATGACTCCGGGATGATCCAGCTTAGTAACAGCCGAAATCTCTCTATAGAACCGTTCGTACGCTTTCGTTGATGCGCCATTTCTTAATGGTTTGAGCGCGTACTGTCCAGAGAGAACGCCGTGACCATCTTCCACCTCATACACAGTGGCCTGACCGCCGGAGCCAAGCGCTCTAATCTTTTTCCATCTAAATTCCTTCGGAAATCCCATCCCGGTACTCATTTTCTCCAAACGCTTCCAAGAAAAGATGCGAGGAAGAGTAGCGGCGATAGTCTATTTCCTTCCCAGTCTCTAAGACAAGGCTTATGGACAAAAGGTCATTGTCCGTAAGCCGAAAGGTTGAAGGGATTGAGCCCGTAATCAGGTCAACAGGAAGGACGACGGCGTCAAGATGTGCGGAAGTCAACACGGGCGCCACCGTTAAAGGCGAGGTGGTGAACGCATCCTCGAGGTCGGAGACCATGGCATGCGTGACATCGAGACTGCACGGCAACCCGGGAGACCCTGCCAGCGCTTTCGGAGGAACAACTCAACGCAGTAAGAGGAGAGAGACCGAGAGTATGCCCCACAACCGCCCAAAGGGAGGAAGGCAAAACAGCAGCAGGGAGTCGGATCGCCTCATAGTACCAGCGAAGGCGGCTAATGCCGCTGGAGGGAAGGAGGCGACAGATGGTCGAGCAGAGTAGGGAAACATTGGCTGCACACAGAAGCGGGAACCCGGTGGAAACAAAACTGCTCCGCATCGGGGCGTTCTATTGCCCGAATGATTGTCTGGGGAGCCGTGTTCGTTAATTGCGCACGCACGGTTCTGCGAGGGGCAGGAAGCAACTGGTGAAAGGTTGAAATAATGTGGCACCACCGGGAAACCAGGCGGCAAACAGAGAAGACAAAGCTCAACCTGCGCACCGGAAGCAACCTGCCTACTCACCCGATTCTCAGATCCTCAGCCCCTCGATAGATGTTGCTTAAGCCGAGTCATATTGGAATTCCGAGGAGCGATTCGCTTCACCCGCGAAGAATCGCATAATCGAAGACCTAACCCTATCGGTTTATTTTGCTATGCCAAACTCGGCTAGAAGTTGGAATTTGTTTGTTGTTGGTGCACAATAGCGCCCACGAACCTAGGCCGCCACACCCGGTGTTCGCTTGAGACCCGTTTTCCGCACGATCACCGGTTTGGCTCACAATTGAACCTGACATTTTCTTCAATGTTACAACCGGATTCTAGTCGATGAACATCGAGACGGTCGATCTTAATTCGCGAAATCTAGTTCTGCCGAGCAACAGCGTCGGAATTGTAATTGCTCAACCGTACGTGAGCCATCCCGAGGGGGAACCGTTTCGATGGGTTGACGGACGCGATGAGCAGCTTGCACTCATTCGTAGAACACTTGAAATAGCGAAGTCCGCTACGCATGGCGCTGGTAAAACGCATTTCACTATTTTCCCCGAGTACAGCATTCCAGGGCTTGCGGGTATAGATGTCATTGATGAAGTGCTTGGTGAAGATGTCTGGCCAATAGGGACAATCGTCATCGGCGGAACTGAGGGGCTTAGTCCGGACGACTATCGAATATTGACGGAGAGGGTTGACACCTATCATCATGAAGCGAATAGGCCGGACAGAGTCGCGCAGGACGAGTGGGTCAATTGTGGGGTAATCTGGGTAAAATCTGCTCAAGATCGTTTAGAGCGGTGGCTACAACCAAAGGCAGTTCCTGCCATGCAGGAGTGGAATACGCGCTATGAACATATGTTCGCGGGGAAAGCCACCTCTGTTTTTCGCGCTAGGTTCGAGAATGGTGCCCCCTGCTTGTTTTTTTCACTGATTTGCTTCGATTGGATTGCGAGTGAGAATGGTCAGAGACTCTGGCAATCAGTACTGCAAGGTACTGAAATCGGCGGCGATGGAAATTATCCCATCTCATGGGCCTTTGTGATCGAACTTAATGACCAACCTAATCACCATGCCTTCCTTCAGAGCTCAGCTAGTTTCTTCCAATCTGAAGATCAGTTTCCACGAACGCCTCGAGCTCAAGGATGTCTGGTTTTCGCCAACTGCGCTGGAAAGCCGGGACCCGGGCGGGTTACCGAGTACGGTTTTAGTGGATTGATTTTTTCCGACGTCGCTAGATTCATACTTCCCGAGTGTCACCCTACGTACGCAAGCAAAGGCAAAATATTACGCAAAGCGAATTTGTTGGATCCTTGCAAGGACATTCTATTTCGCGAGTCTGGGGCGTGCATCCATTCCTTTGCGCAGAATATCTCAGCCTTTATTCCAGGTGGCGTGGAAGGACGCAGGCCACCAATTTTTGGAGCTTGGGTCTACCCGATTACGGAAGGCACCGATGATCCGCGAACTCCATCGGTAGGCGTACCGGCTTCGGTCAAGTTTTTGAACGATATGCTCGACAGTTCTGAGTGCTTGAGCCACGCTCACCCTCAGGCAGCGCTTGCAGGTGACATCGTTGAAGAGCACAACCGCACCGTTCATGAGATTCGTCACATTGATGGCTTGCGCGCGGAGCAATGCGTCTGCAGAGCGTCTTGTGAATCACAGGATGCCGTACATGAAGAAAGCAAGTGCGGTAAGGCACCCGATCTTTGGAATGGCCCTGAGCAAATCGGTGTGGAGCACGTTGTACACAGTATCGATATTCTTCGGACAGGCTTCAATCAGGTTGATATTGGCAACAGTAAAGCACATGCGACAATTAGAATGAGAGCACAAGATGTAGAAATCATTGCGGTGCACGGGAAATCCCACGACGATTGCTTGAAACACTCCGCGGAGTTCTTTCCTTCACGCGGTCACAAGATGTTAATTGTATCTCGTGATCGCGACAACACTCCTTTCTTTCTAACACTCGGCAGTATATTGACGGCCAGGGCGCGTCTAAACGGGGAGGCCAGCTTCACCGATATGGCTGCGAACAAAGTTGTCGTGGGCTACAACGCGCTGCTTTCGAGTTACACAGGTTCCCAAACGCGTCAACAGTTGGAGGAGTCGTTATATGCCAGCTTCAACTTACCCTGATTTGCTTGTTCGGCTAAAGGAGCATCTCTCTCACAAAGTATTTCCAGAGCGACAAGCAGACGTCTGGATTCCAGACGGGAATCTTCATCCATTACTGATCCTTAAGTTGCCCGTTGAAGTTGCTGGCTTCGCGATCTCCAATGGTGATCCAAAACAGAGCTACGAGGAGTGTTATTCTGACTTCAAGAAGATCTATGCTGACAATCACGACGCTTGGGACAGCTTGAACGTTTCGTTTGTTCTCTGTTTAGAGAGACGAAAGCCGGAACTTGAAAGTCTTGTTTCTTCAATAGAAACAGACACCTACTTCTGTAGAAAGTTTGTAGTCTCATTTGAAGAGTCAATTGATGATGGGCTTGAAACCCTGCCTTTTGTACCGTTAGAGCGAAGCGAAAGCACGTTCCGACGCCCTCCGTCAGCTCGTACTCTTTTGCAGCGACGACTCGGAGTTCCAGCCAAGCTTGCGGAATATCTAATCGAGTTGGGTCGGAGTGACGAGCATATTGTCAGTGACTGTCTGCAAGGTGATTTCGGTGATCCTCACTTGGAGATTGATTCCAAGCCACTCTCAAGTAGGGATTCGATTACGACGTTAGTTCCGGTCCGGCTTAAAGAATTAGAAATAAGGAATTTTCGAGCATATCGAAAGCCGCAAAGATTTGACTTGGATGCTGATCTTATCGTCCTTTATGGTCCAAATGGTTTTGGCAAAACCTCTTTCTTTGATGCCTTGGACTTCGGGGTGACAGGAGAGATTGGCCGACTTGATGCGTCAAAGAGCGATAGCCGCTTTCGGAAGGCAGCTGTCAATTTGGAAGCGGGAGATGAATCGAGTCTCGTTACTTTAATCTTCCAAAACGGAGGCGTCGCGCAAAAGCTCACACGCAGCGTCGAAGATAGACAACAACCGAGCCTAGATTCCAACCCAATCAGCAACAAGAAAGCCATTGCGAACATTACAGGTATCCAAAAGGCGACGGGTGGAGAACATATCCGAAATCTTATTAGATTATTTCGGGCCACCCATTTATTCAGCCAAGAGAACCAAGAATTAGTCAGCGATTTTGACGCCACGTCCGAACTCTCGTCTGATGTTGTATCCCGTATGCTGGCGTTTGAGGACTACAGTAGCGGAACGAAGAAGGTCAGTGATGTACTTAGTACTCTTGGCACGCGAACCAGTAACCGAGCAGTTGAATCTGAAGCCATTAAATTAAGTCTTTCTGAAGAATCTGCTCGACTGAAGGATTTGGAAGGCCAGATTAGTCAAGCTCAAACGTCTCAAGCCCTGGAAGAATTGGTCGGCCAAACCAGCGACAAAGTGAAGCAAACGGGCGTATCTGTTGATTACCAAAACTTGGATCTTGGTGTCATCCGGGGATGGCGTGCAGTGATAGAGTCGCGAATTGAAGAAACCCAGGCACGCGTTGGGCGCCTAAGGGCTGTAGCCCCTACGATTCCGAATATTGGAGCAATAAGCTCCCTAATGGCTTCGAAAGAGAAGGAACTTGAGGTCACGCGAGCCAAGAATGTAGTAACCGAAAAACAGCAGATAGAGGTACAGGGAAACCTCAACACAATCAATAAGCGTGTTACTGATCTCATCAATCGAGAGCGCGTTGTACGAGGACGACTCGAATCTTTAGCCTGGCTCAAGGTTCAAAAAGACGCCTACGGCAAATTGATCAAAGAACGGAAACTCCTAAACGAAGGTATTGCCGTAAGTCAGTCTCAACATATGGAAGTAGAACGAATAGTCAATGACGTTCGACTACGCCGATCAATAGTGGAGAATCGAATTTCAGAAAGCGAACGACAGGTCAAAACCAATCAAGAGAGATTAGCTGTCCTTGACGACCTTCGCGCCGGCTACACTAAATGGCAGCAGAACGAATCACGAATTGAAATATTAGAGCAGTCGATCGCAGGAGACGCGGAAACGATAAGCTCATCGCGCCGCGACTTAGATACGGCTAGAAGGGTACTAAGCGAAGCGAGAGAGAAACAAGATCGTTTCGCATATGAGGTCGAGCAGATACAGATAAACCAAACCGAGCTTCAGAGCCTGCTATTAACGCTTGAAACGCTCGTTCAGAATTCTAAATGTCCACTTTGCGGTTTCGACCATGGAACGCTTGAGCAGTTGCGACGCCAGATCGAGACACAACGTCAAGCCTCTGCGTCCGTGACTCAAACCCATTCGGCGCTAAGAAATGCTCAACTCGAAGTGGCAACAACTACTGCGGCCGTCAACACTCTCGAACAAAGACTAAAAGCGATGGAACAGACAAATGCGTCTACTACGCGGGAGATCCAGACACTTCGCTCAGCCAATGTCGTGTTCGGCAACAAAGTTACCAGTGTTGGATTGTCTCTTTCAAAACTCGTAGTTCAAATCGGAGATGAAATTCATCGACTGAGACAAAGTATTGGGGATCTAGATGAAAAGTTAACTGGCGATGCAAAAGCACTGGAGACAATCCTTCGCGAACAAACCACGGCCATTGAGCAACTAAAGGGATTCGAGACAGAGATTAATTCAAAGAAGCGGCGCTTAATTCAAGTTGAGAAGAATCTGAGCGATCTTCTTGACGAGGCTAAGAGACGACAGATCTCGGTAGATCTTTCAGAAGAGGAAATCGACAAGAACATTTCAACAGTTAGTACGGAGCAAGCAGCGGTCAGCGCTACTCTTGAACAAGGTCAACAGGAGTTGGAGAACGCTAGTGCGGCGGCGACGTCAAAGAAACAAGATTTGGACACCCTGAGGGACCAACTTCTCGCGCTGGAGGTGTCAATAACGGCGAACCGACACCAGTTGTTGTCTCACCGCTCCGAACTGCGAGAGTTGAATCTTGAGTCTGACATAACGAGCGATGCGTTAGGCAAACTGATTGATTTGCAACTCCAACAATTGGTGATACTGGAAGAAGCGAAGCAAGCGACTCTCAATCTTGAAGTTGCTATAGACGCGGCGGAAACATCAGCGAGACAACTCGAACTAAAAGAATTGATCCGATCGAAAGAAATCACCTTGGCTCAGCTTGATGAGACGAACCGGAAGGAGGAGGAATGGGTAAGATACTTCACAACCGTTCTTACAGCATTAGCGGAGGAACAAGAGGGCGCGGTAAGGCGTTATACCGATCAGTACGGGTCACGCACTTCGGTTATCCAAAAGAGGCTGCGCTCTGTCTATGGATTCGGGGATATATTCTTAAGGGCCGTTAAGGATCGCATTGAAGTTCGCGTAAAGAGGAACAATGAAGCTCTTCGGCCGCCAGATTATTTTAGTGAATCTCAGCAACAAATCTTGCTCTTAAGTATTTTCCTCACAGCTAGCAGTACGCAAACATGGTCCTCATTTGCTCCTATTCTAATGGATGACCCGGTAACCCACTTCGACGACCTAAACACATATTCATTTTTGGATCTCCTAATCGGGCTGCTCGAGAATAGCGAATGTCCGCGTCAATTTATTTTCTCAACATGTGAAGAGAAACTCTTCCAACTCGCACGTCAGAAGTTTCAACACTTAGGTAGTAGGACGAGGTTCTTCAGCTTCAAATCCATCGGAATAGATGGACCGATTGTGGAGATCCACTAATGAAGTTGGCAAAACTGCGAGGATCACTAGCGGTAGGAGTGAAATACTCCTTAATTGGTTAAGAGTTGAGGGAAATGCGGTTCGTGACTATAATGTCAGAAAAAGAGATCGCTATTTCTGACAATAGACATGAACGTATCAAATCCCATTGCTGACAAGGTTCTCGACAGACTTCAGTCTGCAAACGGACAGATCTTTTCGGTCGCAGACTTCCTCGACCTTGGCCCGCGCCCCACTGTCGACCAAGCGCTTTCCCGCCTAGCCCGTCAAGGCAAAATAAATCGCGTTCGCCGTGGCCTATATGAACTGCCACGGATCGGCAAATTGCTTAATAGACCTATGACGCAATCGCCGGATGCGCTCGCACGGGCATGGGCTCGAAAGAATGGATTGCGAATCGTTCCGTCTGGTGCTTACGCTGCGAATCTGTTGGGACTCTCTACCCAAGTCCCCGCGAAGATTACTTATTACACAAACGGACGATCGAAGACGATTAAGTTAGGCCAACACACTATCAAGCTCTTGAATCGCGGACCAAAGACAATGGAGGTTCAAGGGAAAACGAGCCCATTGGTATTTCAGGCGCTAAGCTACTTCGGCAAAGATGGAGTAACGCAAGGAATGATAACGCGCTTGCGGTCATTACTCACCGCTAAGGACAAGGCCGAACTGAAGGCCAACCTTCACCACGCGCCCGCTTGGTTGCAAACGGTGCTGATGCAAATCATTTCCCAGGGGAAAGAATAGTGGACAGGATTGCTCAAGCTCCTGCGGAGGAACGCACTGACCTGTTCCAAAGAGCTGCCGCCGAAATTGAGCCGCAACGTGCACCGGCGATCATTGAGAAGGACTTTTGGGTCTGCTGGACACTGCGTCGAATTTTCGAAGTGCTACGGTTCCAACCGCGTCTTATTTTCAAGGGCGGCACATCCCTTTCAAAAGCCTACAACGCAATCGAGAGATTTTCGGAGGATGTTGACCTCTCGTTAAGCCGCACTGATCTAGGATTCGCGGATGCGCACGATCCAGAACAAGCCGGTATAAGCAAAGGTGAATCGAAGCGTCGGCTCGATCAACTGGTAATAGCTTGCACGGCGACGATCAAGGATCGATTGCTGCCGAACCTCCGTGCGGACTTTAGAGACGTGCTTGGGGATTCGGGTTGGAATCTGGAACTTGATCCGATCGATGCGCAAACGATCATCTTCTCTTATCCGCAAGCCGTCCAATTAGCGGGTGTGCACGAATACATCAGACCAGCGATTCGGCTAGAGATGGGAGCGCGCTCTGACGATTGGCCGGCGGCTGAGCGAGAGATTGTGCCCTATGCGGCTGAAGTTTTCCCGGAGGCCTTCACCGTAGCCCGATCGAGTCGCATTCATACTTTGGAGGCCATCCGTACTTTTTGGGAGAAGGCCACGTTGTTGCATGCTGAGTACCATCGGTCCCGCGAATCGCGTTCGCCAAACCGTTTCTCGCGTCACTACTACGATCTCTTCATGTTGTCGCAGACAGATATAGGCAACGACGCACTAACCCGCTTGGATTTACTTGAGCGCGTTGTGAAGCATAAGAGATTGTTCTTCGCTTCAGCCTGGGCAAGTTACGACACAGCGACGCCGGGCGGCTTTCACCTACTCCCAGCTAATCATCGCATGGATGATCTGCGCAGTGATTACAAAGAAATGAAGGCGATGGTCTTCGGAGCTTATCCCGAATGGGACGAGATCATTGAGGGTCTGACTGCGCTCGAACGGCGCATCAATCGTATGACCTAAGAGACTTGATGGATCAGGAGGCTTTCGCCCACCAGGAAGACTTTATGGATCACAACGCTTTCGCGTAGACAGAAAACTCGATGGATCAGAACGAATCGCAATGCAGACTAAGTGAGGCGTTGAAGGAAACTTTCCGGCATTGATTTGTGCGCATCAAGTTGCAAGGGTTCTGTTAGTAGCCCACCAGTAGAAGTCAAAGGACAAATCAGCAAGATGGCATGCCAGTTGAATCGGCCAAAAACCTTTGTCGTGATCCAGTAAAGATGTTAAATTACCACGGTCCCTAGATGTTGCGGCAGGTTGCCAGCGTTTTTGATACCAGTTCCAAGCGCTCGTCACTTGAGTTTCGCTGCCTGACCGGCGATTATGCGTTTCGGAATCTCTTCGTCGCTGCCTGAACACAGCATGAGCGCGCGTGGTTCTCGTTTGCCTGTCCTGAGCCCGCTAGCGTTCGTTTTGCTGGGCCTCGTTCTGGTCCTGGGCCCGTCCTCTACGACAACATCCGCGTCCAAATCGAAAAAAGGAGCACCGAAACCGACCCCGGCTCCGTCTCCCCCAACTATTGATTTCCAGGCAACATCGGAAGTCGACATTGTTGAAAAGGGAAAGCCGGTCGATGTTCATTACAATCTCACTAACAAATCAGCAGAGCGTTTGACGCTGTCAGAGATTACTCTTACCAGTCAGGCGTTCAGTATTACGAATGCGTCAATTGGGAGACCATCTCCATCGCCAAACAGCGCTCAGCCGGCGACCAGTTTGCAATTAAACCAAGTCGTTCAGCCCTTTCAAACTTTTGCCGGGTCGCTCACCATAACAGCTAAGGAGAGTGCGCCGTTCAGCCTCAACAAACTAATCCTAACTGCGAAATATTCATGGCCGTCGGGTCAGCAGAAATTTGAATCCGCGCAAACCGCCCCTCTTACCATCGAAGTTCGCCGGCGCTTTGAAGAAGAAGCGAAAGGTTTGCCGGGAGGTACAGCGGCGATCCTGTATTTGCTGTTACCAATCCTGCCGGCACTGTTCACCTACCAATTGCTGGATCGGCGGCGCAAGCGTCAAGGCTGGCAGGTGCCAACCTTCGGCACTGAACATATTCTTCCGGCGTTTTTTTTGGCAGTACTCTTCAGCCTGATCATTATTTGGCGAACAAGAGCACATCAGGAAATAGATTATTCGAACTATACGGTTTTGCTCGCAGTGATTATTCTCTCTGCTGTCGGCGGGGCTTCAATTCCCACGGTCCGTTGGGTTATTGATTCGATTAGGCGATCAATTTTCGACTTTAAGGATACGGACTCTGGCGACAAATATCTGCTTAGGGCTTTGCGTCGGCGGCATAGTAAGCACGGATTTGTTTGGGCCAAGGGCAAGGTTAACGACGTGGCGTGGGAAGGAATCCTTTTTCATCAACTGGACGAATCACCGGTCTTGGGAGCAATCCTTCAAATCTCGAAGACCGACGAAGTAACTGAGGCAGAATGGAAGACGATCAAGGAGAAGCTCTTTGGAAAGGAACCGGTCGATAAAAACGGCGAGGCTGTAAAACACACAGAATTGCTCGATCCGAAGTATCTGCGCACGCTCGTAAAGACGAAGAAAATAAAGGTCGGAATTGCGACGAAAGTTAAAGTTGTATCTGGTTACCTCGAATCCTCTGTGGTGGTAAACGCAGTAAAGGAGTTTAAGGTGGATCTCCCCACAGAACATCATGCGCTCGTGCGCGCCGGGGATTAGTGCCAGAGCTTCAGTTATGCAAAGAAGATCGAAAGGAATCAGGTCAAAGGCCAACAACCAGACGCATTTGAATTTAAAATGGTCTAATCCGACCCTTGACTTGATAAAGAGGGGCTGCTTGACTCGATCGGTCACCGTCGCCGGCAACACGATAGGAAGAGCCCCGGCATTTCACGCCCGGTAGGGCACGAAATACAGTCGGCTGCAGGTTACGCTCCTTAAGGAGAGGCGTCAAGATGGCAGATCTAAAGTTGACGGAGTCGATGGTTGAAGTCGGCGATTGCCGCACTACCCTCTACTATTTTCTGAAGCAATTTAATCACCCGTCGATTCGTTTCACTAACGCCGCTAATTACAACGAGCTTCACGAAGAAGTTTGGAACGGGCGGGAAAAGTTTAGCGAGGTGAGCAACGTGGTTTCGCCTGCGGCGCTAAAGAACATTACGACGGCATACTATCCGAACAAATATTGGTTCACCGCCACAGGTCTTGATGACATCGCCAACTTCCCCTTCAATGCCTGGGAACACATACTTCCTTTCGAATGCACTTTGAAAGAGCGCATCGAAATAGATGCGAACGGGTTCGCCTTGAAGATTAGCCCGAGACCCCGCGTACTGCTCTATCCATTTGGGTGGACAACCAAACTGAGTATTCGCATTACAAAAGACCATTCTCTCGAGCAGTTGTCTCGCTTCGTCCAGTACCTAGTCAATCAGCCGTGCATCAGAATTAAGCAATCAACGGGAGCGGCGCCGATTCCCGCGATGCAACTCAAAGCCTATTTCGCGCGAATCGCCGCTGGAGTCCGAACGGATGTTTTTGAAGGCGACAAGTCCGATCAGGGTTCTCGCGACACGCCCGTCATTGTGACCACGGTTATTGCAAAGTCGGGAATCAGCCCGACAAGTCAACCAGACCCGGATTTGCTTAACCTAATGCTGCGGATGGTAACGCCAGAGGGTAACCTGCCCACCAACCCTTTTTCCGATCATGTTTTCTTGAAGGATCCGGACGATACACTCCAATTCGTCGTATCAAATAATCACGGAAGATTCATCTGGATCGAACCGCTATTAAAGAACGACGAACATAAACGCTTGCAGTTGCTTTGCCACCATAACAACAGTTTTCACTCGCTGGTGCATGCAGTCCATCTAGGTGAATTGATCGAACGTGCTGTGCAACAAAAGAAAAAGTCCAAAGCTGCATTGTCCGATTCTTTGATGGGACTGCTGGTCGAGGCTGAAGATCAGCTGTCTAAGCCTCGTTACAAGAACGCGAGTCAGAGACTCTTTCTTAAGGGCACCTCAAGCGCAATCAACGAACTTGACGCGCTTATTGAACAATCACACAAGGGTTAAACGCAATGGCCCTGGCGCGCTATCATTCTATGAATGCGAAGGGTTCCATGGATTATTTGTGTGGCCAATTTGTGGACAGAATTTACAGCACTTGGCTGATAAGCGATGGTAAGGAATGTCAACGATTGCAAAATGCTAAGTAATTCTTGGTGGCTGCAACTTTTGAAAAGGCAAATACTTACGTTTTTGCCGAGACGGTGATTATGAATCCCACGCTCTAACCATCTGAGCTACCCCGCCACGGACGTCCAGCAAATTTACACTGCTTTTTTATTCAACGCCAACTCAAACGTTCATGCGGTAGTGATACATTTTAGCGCGTAATGCAGGTACGCATTCGCCAGTAGCGGAGAGATGATGCCACGCGGCGGCATTCCACACTCTCGCGTTCCACCCTCCGGTCTTAGCACCTTGCCGTCTGGTCCAACTTCAACAACTTCCTAATCAAGCGTAGTATCGCCCGGTCATCAATCCGCTCTGCCAACACCGCATCAACCACTCATGCGACAGATTGCCGAAGGAACCTTTGATGTCCCCTTCTACCACGTGATGAAAGTCGCCAAACTGCTGCACCGTTAAACTGGTCCACTGCGTCCAGCGCTTTGTCACCGTCAGTCCTTTCCCTTGTAAAACGGCTCTTCCGTTCGCTGAGTACTATGAGCTGATCTGACTCCCAACTGGTCTTCGGTTCACCTTCTCTTGTCGGCTTCACCTACGTGCCCGCGCGGAACCAATTGCTTCAACCGTTCGTTCGGCTTTGACTTAACCTCCTCACGGCTGCAACACTCCGTACGAGTGGTTGGTCAGATCTTGCTCGACTGGGACTTTCATCGTCAGAAACACCAAGCTTTGCTTGGCGCGGTCATTTTTAAATGCACCAACGTTCTCCGAGTCGGAGAGGAATACCCAATCCTAAAGCCTGTTTCACGCGGCATACCGCACGGGTTACTAGTCCGGGCGTTTCACGCCTGGGGGCCGCACGCAGGATTATTTCCAAAGCCCGTTTCAGCGGCTTTGGGTTGAAGGCTTTAGCCCTTGTCAGCGAATTCAAAAGCACGCTGAAGCGCGCCGAGAATTAGTTCCGCCGGCAAGTCTCGGCGCTAAAAAGACCTGGGCTATTGACCCTTTGGGAAAATCGTCTGAAGACGACTGGACAAGCTGAATGTGTCTGCAGGCGGCTGTTACGCTTCCAAACTGATCCACTACTGGGCAAAGACGGATGAATGGTTCATTAGCATTCGCGTTAGGACTCGGCTTTGCGCTGGGACTAAAGCACGCGACCGAAGCGGATCACCTGGTCGCCGTAACCACGATTGTCAGCGAGCAGCGGTCGGTCTGGCGCTCGGGCCTGGTCGGTGCCTTATGGGGCGTGGGCCATACCGCATCGCTTTTGGCGGCGGGCTTGCTGGTTATCATCCTGGGAATCGCCATCCCCAATCCTATTGCCGGAGTCCTGGAATTTCTGGTTGCGTTGATGATCATCTTTCTGGGCGGTCGCATACTGTATCTCACCTTGCGTCATCGTCAGCATGTGCACATTCATACCCACTCGCATGAAGGCCACGCGCACACGCATTTCCATTTTCATGACGAGAGCGACGCCCATGCAATTAGTAATCAAGCCGAGCATGCGCCTGAACATCACCCCCGCAAACTGTCCGGTTGGCGGCCCGTGACTGTGGGGATGATCCACGGTCTTGCGGGTTCGGCAGTCTTGACGTTGATGGTGTTGACCAAAGTTGTGCGCGACGGTTCGCGCTTTCGCGGCATGGCCTACCTGCTGGTGTTTGGCATCGGCTCAATTGGTGGGATGTTGTTGATGAGCACCCTCATAAGCTTGCCGATTGTCCTTACCACTCGTCGCTTTGAACGCATCGAGGTCCCTATGCGACTTGTCGTCTCAATTTCAAGCATCGCTTTTGGAATCTATTACGCCTGGCTTACAGGTTGGGCGACTTAGCGCCAGAGAACTCCTTGCCGACTCGCGACGCCAACCTTACCGGTCAACGTTTACGAACCACACGTGAAATATTTTGCGGCGCTAATCTCCAATTCAACTCCAGTGCGATCAGGAGTCGCTTTGGCCGGAGACACTTCGGGTTGAGAGTCATTCGTTGCTTACCTTGTCCCACACAGCCTTCGCTAGTCTTGCAATTACTCCTTCGCGTGTCGCTTCATCCGCCGGAGAATCCGAAACGAAAACAGCGATGGCTATGTGGCGGCCATTCGGTAGGGTAATAATTCCAATGTCATTGGTGGCGGCCGTAATTCCTTTTTCAGTCCCTGAAGTCCCGGTCTTGTGCGCAACGACGGTTCCGGAAGGTAGGAGCCCCTTCAAACGCTTCGCGCCGGGCGTCGATTCGGTCATGTATTTCAGCAGCAAGGTCTGCGATGATTCAGAAAGCTCACGCCGTTCATACAGCGCGCGCAGCAAAGCGACCGCCCCCTCCGGCGCAGCCCAATTCTTATACTGTGTCTGCCAATCCCGGCCAATTTCCTTTTCAGTATTGAGCACGATCATGTTGGTGATCTTGAGTTCGGTCAGATACGCCTGGACTGCTTGCGGTCCGCCGGCGAGCTTCATAAGCACATCGCTCGCCGTGCCGTCGCTTTCGGAGATCGCAAACCGGAGCAATTCGTCGACAGTAAGCTCGGTTCCGTTGGGATTCTTGTCTCGAATCGGACTGTGTTGTCCTCGACTACCGAAGTCTTCCTTTGTCACGCGCACTTTTTGATTAAGCTCTATCTTTCCCTGATCAGCCTGCTTCATCACCGCCATGCTAATGGGAAGTTTGTAGACGCTCTGCATGGGAAAATGATCATGAGGATTGAGATAAATCGTCTCTCCGGTTTCCAGCACCAACGCCGAGACTCCCACGCGCCCTTTGGCGGCGGAAGCTATTTGCTCAATCTGGTTTTGTAATGCCTGGTCTGGCGCCTCGGTTCTGCTCGCACCCTGAGTCGGCATTTCAGTCTGATTGCAACCATAGCGTCTCTGAAAATCTTCATCCGACACGACTGAGAACGGCCGCTTAACCAGCGAGAACCGTTCAAGAACGCGAGACCACCAGAACAATTGATCGTGGCGGCTTCCAGCTGATCGTAGTTCGTCGCACAGGTGTTGCCTCAATTCTCTTATTTGTGATTCGTCGAGGCGGTTTTTCTGAGCCTCGTCGTCGACATGCACTTGAGTGCCCACAAATGACAACTCTGCAAGGAGCCGCTTTTCGATATATTTCTCTGCCTGATAACGAGTGAACCCTATAGCCGCGGCCGAAAACAACAACAACGCAAAGATTCTTCGGAGCGACCTAGGGGACCTGTTCTTCCTCTTGCGCAGATGAATCCACGCGAGAACAATTGTGAAGACCAAGAAAAGGATTGAACACTTATAATAGGTGAACCATTTTCCGTACAAATCAGACAACCAACTTACTGAGGAGCGATATTGATCGGGGTGCTTGGCTTGAAACTCTTGAAGAAAGTTCTGTTTCAAATAATTAATTTCCCAAATTCTTATATTTGGATTCTTTCCAAATGTGCCTACCTCGAGGATCTGATCTAAAGGACGATTTTCGTCCCAAAACTCCATTTCGGCGTAGGTAATTGTGATCGGGTGGAAATCAAGCGACTGAAGCAGAAGGCTGTTGAAGAGAGTTAGGTAGACAAGAAAGATGATGACAAATACATATGGCAATTTAGGGCGCAACTCAAATTCATCAATGACCCCCCTCCATTCCTTGTACTTATTAGTAGCTAAGTATCCCTTAACTCTCTCGATGGTATTAAGGTGAGATCCAACAGTCCATCTTATAGCGAGAAATGCGATCAAGTGCGCGAATAGAATCGGAGAAATGTTATTCCAGAAAGTAGATATGCTGCCGTAAATGTCGTTTATGTCCATTGGTATTCTCGACGTTGATCAAATTAGGACTGACCGCCATTCAGGAGTTCAAGCGTTCGAGGATCCTTCGCAAAGTCTTAGAAACTTGAGTCTGCGACTCGCTCGATAATCGTTTTCCTGGGGAGCGCTTGTATCACGGCTCGCGTGGAGCTTGCAAAGAAATTGCGGTCACAGTCCGAAGCGAACCTGTCTGGCTCGTAGTTTTGATGAATCTTGAAACACTGATATAGGCGAATTCCAAAGACCCGATCGGGATACGCCCCGATCAAACACCGCACACTGAAAATAAAATGGAAGGTAAGTCAGCCATGCTGCGTCTGATACTCTAAGGAGACTAACTAAAACATTCTTATGAAATCGGTCACACTCCCGGTCGTAACGGTTCTCTTTCTCATTGTCCTGGGTTCGCAATCGTTGCTCGTGAGTCAGGATCGGCGCCCCCGCATCTCTTACAAAATTCACGTAGATGCCGCGGATTTGTCCGACCTCGACGTGGAAATGCGAATTCGTGGCGCCGGCGATGTGGTGCGGATCGCAATGGCCTCGCATCCGGAATACGACGATCGCTATTGGCGGTATGTTGAGAACCTTACGGCCGAGTCGCACGGCGCGCCACTTTCTTTCACGAAGGAGGAGAGCGCGCTGTGGCGGGTCGTAGCACGCGGCGGGACTCTAACGGTGAAGTATCGCATTCATCTGCCGCCCCAAACCACACCCACACGGGCCGCTTGGAAACCATTTCTTTCACCGACAGGCGGACTGATCGGTGACCTGCACTCCCTCATGTATGTCGTAGGCGCCGAGTCGGTTCCCGCGCGCGTATCACTCGACCTACCAAGCGGTTGGGCCAGCGCATCCGGGCTCGAGCCGACCAACAATCCCAAAACATTTTCTGCTGCCTCGGTTGAATTATTGTTGGATTCGCCGATCATTATCGGGCAATTCCAACACTGGGAATTCAAAGTGAAAGGCGTGCCGCACACGATCGTCTATTGGCGGCAGCCGAACGCGGCCTCATTCGATACTGTTTCCTTTGTCGCCGGCATTCAAAGGCTCGTGACTGAGGCTTTCAAGTTTTTCGGCCAGGCTCCTTACCATAGCTACACCTTTCTCTATGAGGACGGAGCATCCGGGGCGCTTGAGCATTTGAATTCCGTCAACATCGGCGCGACGAGCCAGAATCTCGCGCGGGGCCTTCGAGACGTTTTCGGCACGACGGCGCACGAGTACTTCCACACCTGGAATCTGATGCATGTACGTCCGGTCGAGCGCGTCGGCCTGCGGTATCGTCCCGCAGCCGCGACAGGCGAACTGTGGTGGAGTGAAGGCGTCACCATCTACTTTAGCGATCTACTGCTGCGGCGCGCGCAACTGCCAACCTTTGATCCGACCCGTGTCGCGCATCTCGAGACCTACATTGCGGCGTATCTGCTCACGCCCGGCTATTCGCGAAACTCGGCTGAACGTGTGAGCCGGGCCTCCGATGATCCGCTCGGGCTCGGCGATGATTTTGCCAGCACGCACCTCCAGGGGAACTTGATCGGCACGATGCTGGATCTCATGGTTCGCGCGGCGACACACGGTCAGCGCTCGCTCGACGATGTCATGCGCACGTTGGGCACACGGTTTAATCCGCAACGCGGCATCACTGGTCGCGATATCGAGCAGGCTATCCATGGAGTCTGTGCGTGCGACTCCCATTCGTTCTTTGAAGCACATGTGAGGGGAGCGCAGCCGTTGGACTTTGATCATTATCTGAGGACGATCGGGATGCGCACGCAAGTGTCATGGTCACCGGCGCTCGGCACCGATGGAAAGCCCCAGCCGGATATACGTCTCTCGGCGTTCAATGCGGCCGACGACCCAGTGTTGCGAATCCACCTCTCTGATCCCGCCGGCGTCTGGGGGCGTGCGGGTTTGCATACCGGCGATCAACTGGTTTCGCTCAATGACCAGCCCGTTGCGAGTTCGATGGATTTCAGGTCCCGTCTGGGGAAGCTTCATATAGGAGACATTGCGCGGGTGGAAGTTATGCGCAATGGCGTCGCGTCACAAGTCTCGGTTTCGATAAAGGGGTACGATGGCCCCACCGTGAAGATCGTCGAAGTTGCGGATGCGACACCCGAGCAAATGAGATTAAGGACGCAATGGCTGACGGCGGCTCGGTGACGAAGGAAGAATTAGCCGCGGATTAACACGGATGCACGCTGATCAGAAAGACTTTTGAACCTTAGGCTAGTCACGATCAACCGCCCGCTGCCGCAGGCGGTTTCGGACTCGTCGATCGTTCTTCGACACGTAGCCTCGGCATGACTCTAGCCGAGGCTTTCAAGCCACGGTGATCGGTTCAAAGGAATATTCCGTCGCGTCAGCGACGGGTGAATATCAAACGTCGCTACGCGACGAAGGCGACAATTAACCTGCGCCGTTTCCGGCCTTGGAAAGGCCGGGCTAAAATCAACTCGTCGCTCTGCGACGAAAACCACCTACCCCGCATTGGCCTGTTGGTGAAAAGAGAGGGCCTCTCCGGCTCCATGTCCGAAGAGGCCCTTCTCTTTCTGTTAGCCATACTCAACGACTGGTGATCTGTGTCCTTTGCGGCGCATAGTTAATTCGTCGCGTCTCTCGCATGCGGCCATCTTTCAGACTTCCTTCGACAATTTCATAGCCGAGCAGAGCCAGCACCCGCCCGCGCACGAACAGCGGGCGAGAGTTGCCGTACCAATCGACGCATGAAGCGCGACAACCGTCGTCGACCGCTTTGTCAGATTCGGCGCCCAACTCTCCGAGTTCCTCGAAGTGTAATGACTGGTTGCGCAGAAACAGAATCGCCGCCGAACCCTGAAACAGGTGTTGGTAACCGGACCGCCCGGGCCCGCTGATCGGCAAACCGAGCACGCCGGAATCCGCACCATCGGGTTTGTAAAAGAAACCCTGGCTGCGTAGTTCGCCCTGCGACGCGTCTTTGCGGATGAATTCGTCGGCCACTTCCGGCGCATCGCTGAGTCGCACTGAGGTAAAATGCAAATCTTTACCATCAGTCCCGACTACGATCGCATCCGAACCTAATGCCTCTATTCGATCCACGCCATGCTTCAGAATCAGTTCGGTGGTCTCGCCGTTCGTCCAATTCACAGCGTAAAGGTTTGCTTTGTTGTTTTGCGGCGCTCCCCAGCCGCTGCCCGTTCCGTAAAGCAGATAGTTACCGACGAATCGATTCTGGAAAGTGTAGCCGGCAGGTTTCGGCAGCGGATGATATATCCAGGAGGAAGCGTTCTGGCTGCCGTCATTGAAACTCGAAAGCGGCAAACGCATCAGAGCGACGTCGCCGGTCGCCACTTCCGCGCCCCACATGCCATCGCCGGCCGAATTGGATCGCACCAGCACGTTGAGATGTTTGTCTTCGCTCTCGAGAAACGAGAACTGATCGACCGGACTCCCCGACACACCGATCGCGCTGGGGCTGGAACCATCGAGCGGCATGCGATAGAGCGTGGAACTCTCTTTCGATTCCTGACCATATCGCGACCCGTCAGTCGTCCAGACGTAAACCGATTCAGGCGAGACATAGAACACCCGACCTGCCGGTCCCAGGACGCCAGTCGCTTCACATTTGAAATCATCTTGCGCCAGGTCGCAGACGGTTACCGTGTGCAACGCCAGCCCGTATGTCGCATTTATCGGGCGCTCCGGGCGATAGATGTGCGTTGCCGAAACGATCCGCTGAAATTCGGCTGCCGTAGCGCCTTTGTGCCACTTGCGCACGGCCGGGAACTGTGCGAAGGGATCGTCGCTGTAGGGCGAAAGGTAAAGCGGCGTGTAGAAAATGAGATTGCTGCCGATCAGTCGGCTCGCATAGTTGCGCGATGAGTAATAGTCGTTGGAACGCAAGTGATAAGTCGATCGATAACTGAGGTTGCCGGTGCGGTCAATATTGAATAGCCCAACTTCGGTGCCGCCGCGTTCATAGCTATAACCAATCACCGCCACGGTATCGTCTGAGACGAGCATTTCGTCGTACCAGGTAGCGCGAGGATTGATGTCCGGACCAAAAGCGTCAACCGCGGAGATGGCTTTCAAAGCATTATCGCCAACCGCTACGGTGAACAAGCGGCCGCGGCGCAAGACGACCAGGTGATCGCCGTGCAGCTTGACGATGCCGCCTTCATCGACGCCGGCGTGCTGCGTGTTGGTAATCGATTCATCTTTCCCGGCCAGTCCCTCACCACCCGCCTTCATCGACATAGACTTCGAGGCTTGTGCAGCCGGCGGCGCGGCTGCGTTTGCCATGGTCTGCTGTCTGTTCCGCGCCAGCTCGCGCTTCCGATCTTCGGCCAGTTGACGAAAGTAACTCTTCAACTCTTCTTCAGAACCAAAGGCGCGCATCGTCTTTTTGGCGGGTTCTTTTCCGGGGACCAAGTTGAATCCGGGCGCACTGCTCACTGATCTACCCGCGCAGGCTGCGAGCAGAGAAATCACAGACACTGTGGCAATCGCGGAAAGAATAAAACTGGTTGCGGAAAGCGCGAAGGTTCGCGCGGGCCGGGCAAAGTTTTTCATGGTAACAACGTCTCCTCGGGTTTCGGGTAATCGAACAACCAGTGGATGAACGCCGGGGTGGGAGCTAACTTGCGAGTGGTTTACTGAATCATCATGGACTTCATTACCAATATTTCCAGGTTGACCGCAGGGAACTACGAATCCTGGGAGAGCGGCGTCTCGTCCGCCCAGCATGCGCCACGCACGTTTTTCGAATATTCGGCAAAACCGTTTCGCGGTGACGCTTGCCAACGCTCCAAAAATATCCGCTATGCGGCACTTCGTTCTCTCAAATTGGATCTGATGATAAAATTCAAACCTGCGGAGGATCATTGTGATGATGCGTACCTTCAAGTCAGGTCTTTACAAGGACTGTAGGCGCCCCAGGTTGATACATCGAATGAGAGTGACCGCAGGGTTCCTTGTGGCGCTTCTAATCGCACTGGCGTCTTCCGGAAGCCGATGGTCCGCCTTCCCGGTTGTCTCTTCGCACGAGTCGCAGGCCTCTCAGGAAAACGATGCGGCCTATGATACTGAATTTCGAAAAGGTCTCGATCTCTTGCGCCGGCATCGTTGGGAGGACGCGCTCAAAAGCTTCAAGCGTGCCAATGAAATGCGCAACAAGCAGTCGGCCGAGTGCTTCTATGGCATGGCGCAGGCATATCAGGCATTGGAAGCATATAAGAACGTCGCCGAAAACTGCGACAAGGCGATCGAATTGTCAGCCGGCGATCCAAAAACTCTGATCGAGGCGTATAACCTGAAAGGAATCGCGCTTCAGGCGCTGGCCGCAATTAAAGATCAGAAAAAACTACAGGAAGCCGAGGCCGTCTTCCGGCAGGCTCTGGCTCTGGGAACCGAGCTGCCGATTCTTCATTACAATCTAGGCTACACGCTGTTACAGGAAGGCCGCGACCCGGAAGGCATTGCCGAGTTGAAGAAATTCACAGCACTGGAAGGAGAAGGGGCCAAAGCTGAACAAGCCCGAAAGTTAATCGAGAACCCGCGTCGAGCCAGAGAGGCCTATGCTCCGGATTTTTCGTTCACCACATCGGAAGGTGAATATCTTTCGCTTGAAGACCTGCGCGGCAAAGTTGTGCTGTTGGATTTTTGGGGGACCTGGTGTCCTCCCTGTGTCGCGTCGGTGGCGTCGCTGCGTGATTTGAACAAGAGGTACGCGAAAGAGAAGTCGTTCGTAATGATCTCGGTAAGCGTGCACGATGAAGAGGACAAATGGCGGGCCTTCACTTCCACGAACCACATGCTTTGGCCCCAGTGCTTCGATCGTGATAGCCGGATCCAGCGCGCGTTCGGCGTGAACCGATTTCCGACCTACATATTGATTGATCATGAGGGCATCGTGCGCTTACGCGTTAGCGGAATGAGCTTTGAGCGAGAAGCCAGCCTCATCGATGCAATCCACAAACAGATAAAGATCATCGAAAAGCCTGCGCCTTCCAACTGAGTTTGGTTCGTTGAGGCCGCACCGCTGCGCCGCCTTCGTAGGTTGTTCGTCCCGCCGGCCCTCTAGGATTTACCTACTACGACGACTACGAACGATCCGGCCTTCATCGTTCGCGTGGGCCGGCCGCCGGGCTGGGCCGGCGGGGATTCGGTAAACTCCGCCGCGGGCAGAAAGATCTTCTTCGTCTTCGGATCGAAGGCCATCGTCTTGGCACTCGGCTGGGTCGTGACCGCGCCCGCGTCTTCATACACGTCGCCTGACTTCTCGTGATAGATGCTCAAGGTCCCAGCTCCACACGAAAAGAAAACTAGTTTGGCGTCCGGATCAAAGCCGGCATAATCGACGCCCGCCGCGATGGGAAAGCTATTAATTACTTTTCCATTAGCCGCGTCCATTACCACCATCTTCGGCTCGTTGCGGCAGCCGATGAACAAGCGATTAGTCCTGGGATCGTAAGCGAGACCGGTCGGCGTCTTCGCCACGCCGATCGGAAATCGATTCTTAACCTCCAGCGATTTCGGATCAAAGACGACCACCTCAGCGGTGTCTTCGCTGTTGACGTAAATCAGTCCGTCCTTGCCGATGATCGCCTGTTCGCCGTCGCCCTTTGCAGGCACGGTGCCGACAACTTCACCGGATGCTGCGTCGATGGCGGTGATGTCATGCGAGCCGTGATTATTGGTGAACACGCGCTTGGTGCGTTCATCGTAGTAGATGCCGTCCGGGCCCTTGCCCACATCGATCTTCTTGATCACAGCCAGCGTGTTCGAGTCGAACATCGAAACTTTGTTCTCGCGTCCGTTACTGGTGAAGCCATGTTTGAAGGCTGATGCAATCGCGGCCCCATGGACGCCCGGCGTGTCCGGAATCGTACCTACCGCTTTGCCGCTGTCAGCATCCAGAACTTCGACCTGCGTCCCGTGCGAAACATAGAGCCGCCGGGCCGAGCTGTCGATCGCCACATAATCAAAGCCACCGACGCCTCCAATCGGATAGTGACCGACGATTTTGTAGCCGGTTCCGCTTTGAAACAGCAAACCAATTAAGAAGAAAGTGGCCAGGACGCTTTTAATGGTTATCACAGCAAACCTCCCCAGGTTTCAGACAATGAAAGAATTCAGCGGCGCTTACTTTATCTCTGTTCAGTGACAATGGAAAGCGAAACCCAACGGTTTCCCATCGACGATTCTTTTGTGAAAATAAGTCGGAGAGTTGCTTTTCTTACAGCCTTTAGTATTTGCTTTGCGCCCTTGCGTGAAACGAAGTCGATCAAGAATGAATTTCGCGCAAAGGCGCAGAGTAAAATCCCAAGGCCCAAAGCCAAACCAGGAGACCACTGAACTGTTCGTGTGATTGCCGCTAATGCGCCAAAGCCGTCACGATCGACCGGCTGCACTGCTTTCGTTGCCGGTAATTTCGGCGCCGGCACTTCGCATCTCTGCAATCGCCAGAGCCCCGTCGTCAGGTTTGACGTTGACCGCGCGCATAGAGTCGGCCAATGCTTTCACCGCAAAGCCTTGCTCGAGAGCATCGAGCACGGTGTGCTTCACGCAATAATCTGTCGCGAGTCCGCCCACCCAAACTTCTGTGACTCCTTGTGCGCGCAGAGTCTGTGCGAGGTTAGTGCCGTCGAATGCCGAATAACCATCGGCACTTTCATCAATTCCTTTTGAAATGACGTTAATGCGCGGGTCGTCAGACAAGTCTTTCTGAAATTCGGCCCCGGGTGTGTTCTGCACGCAGTGAACCGGCCAGATGCCACCATACGCAGCGAAGTGTTTGGCCGTCGCCGGATGCCAGTCGCGTGATTTGAAAACCGGCTCGCCGCGATCGAGAAACTCTTTAATCAGTCTATTCATCGGTGCGACGACTTCATCTCCCCTTGCCACCGCCAGCGATCCGCCAGGACAGAAATCATTCTGCACATCAACTACTATCAGCGCCTTTTTCTTCTCATTTGCCATATGACTTAACCTGATCTTTGGTTTGTTGTTCTTAGCTTAACTCTGACTCTGAAGCGCCGCAACGCGCCGGAAGTCCGGGTGGTGCCCTAATTTCCGTCGGGTCATGGAGTCAGTACCGAGAGCGACCGGGTCCAATTCATTAGCAAAATCAGGATCGCGAATCATTGTTACCCGGTCGCTACTCTCAGTACTGACCTCATCGCCAGGCTAATGAGCAGTTGAACGCCGTATGCTTTCGCCTGCCAACGAGGCCGCCTCCGACTCGCTTCCCTTTCAGTTGGGCGTCTAAGACGCTGCGCGACGAAGAATTCAATTGACTTTGGGAATGATTCTGGATAGAAGCATCTGCGCCAAACGAATTGCAGCCATCAAGAATTGAAGCTCATAGCGACAGCCATACACGGAGGTAGGTATGTTGAAAACCTTGCGAATCTCGGCAGCCTTTAATTTAGTTATTTTCGTTTTTGTTCTGGCTCATGCACAGCAGCCAAACACCGACGCGCTGCGGTATCGCTACATCGGCCCGGTCGGTAATCGTGTGACATCTGTAGCCGGCGTGCCCGGGCAACCTTACGTCTACTACGCCGGCGCGGCGTCCGGCGGCGTCTTCAAGACGGTTGATGGCGGAATCCACTGGGAAGCTATCTTTGATGGCCAGCCGGTGGCCTCAATCGGTTCTTTGGCGGTGGCGCCCTCCGATCCAAACATCGTCTGGGCCGGCACGGGCGAAGCGTGGATTCGCAGCCACATTTCTGTGGGGCAGGGAATTTATAAATCAACCGACGCAGGCAAGACCTGGAAGTTGATGGGTCTGGAGAAGACTGGGCGCATCGGGCACCTCGCGATCGATCCTAAGAATCCCGATATTGTGCTGGCGTGTGCGCTTGGCCATGCATATGGACCGCAGCAGGAGCGCGGCGTGTTTCGCACGACCGACGGCGGCAAAACCTGGAATCGCGTGCTATTCACCGACGAGAACTGCGGCTGCTCAGACATCGCAATGGACCCCAACAATCCCAGCATTCTGTTCGCCGGGATGTGGCCGCTGGAGATTCATACCTGGAGCCGGGAAAGCGGCGGACCGGGCAGCGGCCTATTCATGTCGCGCGATGGCGGCGCGACCTGGAAGAAACTAACCGGCCACGGTCTGCCCACGCGCACGACGGGCAAATACGCTTTGGCAATCGCGCGGTCAAATTCGAATCGCGTGTACGCTCTGATCGAAACCGGAGACGGCGTGCCATACAAAGGACAGGAAACCGATCGCGGAAAGCTTTGGCGTTCAGATGACGGCGGCGAGAATTGGCGTCTGGTTAGTTATGATCGCAGTCTCGGCGGCCGCACGCACTATTACTTCCGTGTTGCCGTCGCGCCCGACAACGAAAACGAAACTTACTTTCTCACGGCCGGTTACAATGTTTCGCTCGATGGCGGAGAAACCACGCGCGCCGGCGGTGGTGGTGGCGGTGGTGGTTTTGCCGGTAGTCCTGGTGGTGATAATCACGACATTTGGATTGATCCGACTGATCCCAATCGAATGGCTGTCGCGAACGATTCTGGTGTCAGTATTTCGGTCACACGCGGTCGCAGTTGGCAAAGAGTACAATTGCCCATCGCGCAGATTTATCACGTAACCGTCGACAACCAGATCCCTTATTACGTCTATGGCAACAAGCAGGACGGACCATCGTATCGTGGACCGAGCCGCACCGGCGGCGGCGGCGGAGGAGGAGGAGGATTCGGCGGCGGCATTCCACGCAGCGCCTGGATCGGCGTCGCGGGCGGCGAGAGTGGTTGGGCCACCCCCGATCCTGTCGACAGTAACATTATCTGGTCGAGCGCTTCCGGTTCAGGCAGCGTGGGCGGCATCGTCGAGCGTTTCGAATTGCGCACCGGCCAGTCACGCAATGTGGAAGTGTGGCCCGATCAAGTCAACGGATCGACTGCCGCGGATCTGAAGTATCGCTTTGTTTGGACAGCGCCCTTGACTATCTCGCCGCACGATCACAACAAGGTTTATGTCGGGAGTCAGTTCGTTCATCAAACGACAGATGGCGGCAATAGCTGGCAAGTGATCAGCCCCGATCTCACTTCGAATGACAAGAGTAAGCAGGGATTCTCAGGCGGGCTAACGGGTGACAATATCGGGGTTGAGTACGCGCCGGTCGTTTTCGCGATCGCTGAGTCACCTAAGGAGGCTGGAGTTATCTGGGCCGGTACGAATGATGGCATCGTGCAAATCACACGCGATGGCGGCAAGAACTGGACCAACGTTACCAGGAATATACCCAATATGCTTTCGTGGGGCACCGTCAGCAATATCGAACCGTCACGCTACAACGCCGGCACTGCCTACATCACCGTCGACGGCCATCAAGTCAACAATCGCGATCCCTGGATCTATAAGACCGCCGACTACGGTAAGACCTGGAAAGCGATCACCAACGGTATTCCGCACACGATGCTCAGCTATGCGCACTGTGTGCGCGAAGACCCGGTGCGGCCTGGCTTGTTATACACCGGCACCGAGGGCGGACTTTTCGTCTCTTACGATGACGGCGCGAACTGGCAGCCGCTCCAGTCGAATCTGCCACATGCGCCGGTTTACTGGATCGCAATTCAGGAGAACTTTCACGATCTGGTGATCGCGACATATGGTCGCGGCTTCTGGATTCTCGACGACATCACACCGCTGCAACAGGCGAATGCCGAAGTGCTGAATTCAGCAGCGTACCTTTTCAGCCCGCGTGCGGCGTATCGCTTCCGTGGGATCACTGTGCCCTATTCTTCATCTGACGATCCCACTGCGGGACAAAACCCGCCCTACGGCGCTTCGATTAATTACTACTCAAAGGCCGCGCCGAAATCCGAGCCTTCGATCAAAATCGTCGACGCCGAAGGCCAGACGGTACGGACGATTCGCGGCACGCGTAACGCCGGCGTCAATCGTGTCTGGTGGGACCTGCGCACGGAACAGTCCAGGGAAGTCCGCCTGCGCACCAGTCCGGCATATGCGCCAGAGGTTCGCGTTGGTCCGGAAGGCTGGCGGCCGCTGCCCGAAGGTGGACGTATGTCTCTGCTGGTTCCGCCGGGAACTTACACGGTTAAACTATCGATCGACGGTCAGGAGTTCAGTCAACCGTTGACCGTCCTCAAGGATCCCAATGTCGCCGGGAACGACAGCGATATTCAAAAGCAGGCTGCGATGTTGTCTGACTTGCGCAAGGACCTCGAAACAGCAGCCGGCATGGTCAATCAGATCGAATCCATTCGGGGACAGCTTGACTCTCTTCGTTCTTTAGTGAAAAACACCGAGGTGAAGGCGGCGGCTGACGACCTCGACAAAAAGTTAATTGACATCGAAGACAATTTGATTCAAAGAAAGATCACCGGCCAGGGGCAGGACACGGTGCGTTTCCCGCCCAGGCTGATCAGCAAGATTAACTATCTGGCGGGCGGCGTTAACAGCGGAGACTTTGCGCCGACGACCCAACAGATTGAAGTCCAGACTATGTTCAAGGCCCAGCTGGCGGCGCTGCACAAGAAGTTGGACGACGTGGTCGCTGGCGATGTGGCCAGCTTCAATCGTTTTCTGCGTGAAAAAAATATTTCGAATATTGTCACCATGGGGCAGTAGCTTTGGCCCTTGTGTTTAGGTTTCAGCAGGGCGGCTTTTCTCATTAGCACCGCGGTCTTGGCGCGGTGATTCGTGGTTATGTTCGGAAGTGGACACGCAGACCTAACTTCTGAAAACAGTTTTCTCAAGGCGAGCCAAATGAAGTGGGCAAAGCATCCGCGCGCTCGAACGCTGCTCGCGTCAATCGCATTCATCGCTGCGATCGCGACGCTTATGGCGCGACTGAGCAGAATGTCGAAGGATCGGCGGCCAGACGTAATCACCTGGTCCCAGTCACAAACACCTCGGGCGTCGCCCACACCGGATTTGCAGGCTCAGCCCCAGGATGAATCTGCGAACACTCAGCCGACCTCGCGGGCAATCCCTTCATCATCCAGCCCTGCTCCCACGGTCCCGTATCCGCCGTCGACACCAGCGGCTGGATTGATAATTCCGGTTGCCGGTGTGCGCCCTGAGCAGTTGCGCGATACTTTCTCTGAATCGCGCGCGGAGGGACGCGTACACGACGCGATCGATATTCCCGCTCCGCGCGGAACGGCAGTGATTGCCGCTGCCGACGGGCCCATCGTAAAGCTATTTCAGAGCGAGCGCGGCGGCACAACCATTTATCAGCTGAGCGTCGACGGCAAATTAGTCTATTACTACGCCCACCTGGATCGATATGCCGAAGGCCTTGCGGAAGGCCGCTTTCTCAAACAAGGGGAAACCATCGCTTATGTTGGTGATACCGGAAACGCCGGAGCGGGAAACTACCATCTGCATTTCTCGATTGCCGAGATCCCTACTCCCAAAGATTTTTGGCATGGCGTTAACATCAATCCCTATCCACTGCTGCGAAAATAAGACGCTCCCTCTGGCCGGAATAAAGCTAATCTGGCCCGAAGTCACTAAAGCACCGTTCGCTTATCGTCCAAAGCTGTGAATGGGTCGGGCGCAGCACGTCGCAGACTTCCCAGGCGTCAACGGTCCCTGCAATTTCTTCCCGCCCTTGGCAGTGAATAATTTTCGCGCGCAATGGTTCATCCAAAGGCGCAGAGAGAAGCGTAAGGCGCAAAGCGAACCTGGTCCGCGGCACACTCCTTGCCGACAAAACCGCGTAATCAACAGGAGAATACAAAGAATGAAACGTTATTTAGGGTCAGCGCTCCTCGTATTGGCCGGCATGATAGCTAGTGGGTGCGTTGCGGAAACTACCAACCGGGCCAATAGCAATGCAAACGTCTCGCCTTTACCCACAGCTACGGTAACTATCTCGCCCACTCAAGTCAGCGAAAAAGCTTCAGGGACTCAGGCGCTGACCCTGCCGGTCCTCGACGCGTTCTTGGCAAACGAATCTTCTTCGAGTTTGCTCAAGAGCCGTTTACAACTTACCGATGAACAAATCGCGAAGCTGAAGCAGGCAGCTCATTCAGAGACGGCCAAACTCAGCGAAGCGAACGCCGGTACATCGACGGGAGAGACCGCCAACGCGCGTAACGCTGCGAAGGAAAAAATCACCACGCTAATCGGGGCAGAAAAAGCGCAACAACTCGAAGCGCTGATAGCAGAGCAGTGGAGTGGTGATAACGAGAGCGCTACGGAGAAGACAGCCCCTCAAACGGTTTTGAACGAAAGCAAGGGCCCCAACCAGGTGCCGAACGATTCGCGGGTGGTGGTGAATGCGCCTGCCTTCCGAATGGACGTCTTTGAAGCAGGACGGCTGATCAAGTCTTACAAGATTGGCATCGGGTATCCGCAGTTTCCTCTGCCGACCGGGCTGCGCAAAGCGCGCACAATCATCTTCAATCCAACCTGGACACCGCCGGACGAGCCCTGGGTCGCAAAGATGAAAGACGTAAGCGTTGGCGAAAAAGTCGAAGCCGGCAGTAAGTTGAATCCGCTCGGCCCAATCAAGATTCCTATCGGCGGGCCATCGCTGATTCATGGTGGCAAGTCGCCGGCAAAACTCGGCACCTTTGCTTCTCATGGTTGTGTCGGAATGACGACGCCGCAGGTCGAGGACTTTGCGAAAGTTCTCGCGCATCTTGGTGGCGCACATTTGACTGACACGGACATTGCCATGTACGCGCGCGACAAGACTGAAACGAAGCAGGTGAAGCTGGTCAATCCAATTCCGGTCGATCTCCGGTATGAAACGATCGTGGTCGAGGATGGCAAGCTGCACATCTATCGCGACATCTACGATCAGGACGCGAACACGGAAGAAAACCTGAAAACGGTACTCGAAGCAAACGGAGTCCGCCTGGAAGATCTGACAGAAGAAGAGCGAGCCCAGGTTATGAATGCTCTCGCGCAAATGTCCGGCTCAAGCAGCTCCCAGCCGAGTCCCTCACGCAAGAGTTCAACTAATAACAGGCGCACAGGTGCTTCACCATCCCCATCCGAAAGGAAATCGCTCGCGACCAAAGCGATGCCGCGCGCGACAAAAAATCAGAAAGAGATCGTGATCGAAATTGCAGAGTTAAAGGGCAAGGGCTATCCTGCGCCGGTGGATTTGGATACGGGGACGGGACAAAAGAAGCGTAAATCATAGTTCGATACAGAACCCGGAGCGGTAGCGACGGGGTCCCGCCACTTATTGCGTCGGTCGCATAAGTTCTCGCGTTGAAATCTTCTGAGCGTTGGTCATTGCGATCTGCGCGGCGTGAACGAAAGTTGAGTGTTTGACCTGGTCGCTACCGCTCCCGGTTCTGTACCCCGACATGACCACTTCTAGGACCTTGCTCTTGCGGCTCAATCAACGCCTTTAGCACACGTCCTGCACAAACGTCAGCCAACGCTTCGTTTGTCTGCGCCAGGGTGTAATGCGAGAGTTTGGTCTTGAGCGCGGCCCATGGCGCTGATCGAACGGGTTCGGAAGTAAGCTGAACACTACGGTAGAAATGCGAGAAATCAGAACCCCAACAACCGCGCACGTCGAGATGCTTCCTGTTTAGATCAAGATGTGGGTTGAATGCAGTTGGCCCATGATCAGTGTACTGTCCGACGATCACAACTCGGCCGGCATCGCGCGTAAAGCGCATTGCCTGGACGACGGCGTCAGGCGCGCCCGTCGCTTCGATCGTCACGTCGACGCCCCGGCCATTGGTTCGCTCTAAGATCCATTCGATTCTTTCGCGTTCGTCGTGCTCTTCAAAGTTGAGCACGTCCGCTGCTGCTCCTGCTGCGGCTGCCGCTTCCAGGCGAAGCGCGGGCGCCCCGATGCAGAAAACTCTGAGCGCGCCGCGCATCAACGACAGAATGATCGCGTTGATGCCGACCGGCCCAGAGCCGAGCACCAACACCGTGTCACCGATCGCGATGTCGGCGCGTTCGACAGCGTGTAGCGCGGTCGGCAGAGCGCAGCCACCTAACATGAACGTTTCCGGATCGGCCTCGAGCCTGATGCAGTGTGTTCCCGGCTTCAAGTAGATCTGCTCGGCCCAGCCCCCGCACAGTCCGTCATCGAGTCCGTAAGTAATGCCGTAAACTTTTCGTTGTGGGCAGCGCGTAGTCGCTTTGGCTACCAGACAGAACCAGCAGGCATTGCACGTGCGATGTACATCAAGAAAGGTGACGCGGTCGCCCTCGCGAAACACGCGGCCTTCAACGTCGCGAAGCGTTCCGCGGATTTTACTCAAGCGGCCCACGGAGACATGACCGGGAACCAGCGGATAGGGAACTCCCTGCAATCGTCCCTGTTGCAGATAAACGTCCGTGCCGCAAACTTCCGAAAGCTCGACCTCAAGCAGAGCTGAGTCAGGTTCCAACTGAGGGCTGGAGACTTCACGCAGTTCGACCGGCGCGTTGGGTTGCGGGATGACAGCGACTAAAGGCATGAAGATCGGTATGGAACCCGGAGCAGTAGCGACGGGTCCAGCCCTCCAACTCAGTGGTCTAACGAATCGGCACGCACCTGAAGTGTTTGACCCGGTCGTTACCACTCCCGGTTCTGTATCAAATGGTGGCCCATAAATTTATGTCTATAACCAGCGAGCATAATACTCCGAATCTAAAAGTTCGGTGCCCGATCTTCGAATTGTCTATAGGCTACTCGGCAGAGGCGCTCCAAAAAAACTGCCTCTCCGAGTCTCATATTCTCGGAGAGTCACGAAAGCGATCTCCGTATCCTGTGTCGTTGCGCCCAGACCATAGTTAATTATAACCTCTGGCACATTCTTGCAGTTCTTCTGCAATGATGGTAATGGACGAGATCGGAACAACGCTCAAAAACGATGCCGTGCTGGCGCCCTACCTGCGAGCACTGGACGAAGCAGACGCGAGCACAGCTCTTGAAAAACTCGTCTGCGAAAGAGCCCAGCCTGTCGTTCGCGACGTCATTCAAGGCAAATTGCGAGTTGGGCATTCCCCCAGCAGCGATCTCACCAACGACGAGGCCGCCGATCTCGCCGGCGAGATCACGTTGAACCTGGTTCGGCGCCTGCGCGAATTAAGATCAAATTTAACTAAAGAAGCTATTGAGAGTTTTCGCGGCTACGTCGCGGTCACGGCTTATCACGCTTGCGATGGATACCTGCGAAAAAAGTACCCGCGCCGTTACAGTCTCAAGAATCAGCTTCGTTATGTACTGACGCATCATGAAGGCTTTGCCGTGTGGGAAGGCGCCGGCGGCGTCATGCTGTGCGGCTTTGCGCGATGGCAAGACGGGAAAAGGGCGGGCAACCAGTCGAAGCTGACGGGGTTCCTTGAATATCCCGAACTGTCTGGCCACTTAGCGAAGGCAGGCAAGAAATTGAGCCCTCCCGATTTGCTTGCGACAATCTTCAAGTACGCACGCGAGCCAGTCGAGTTCGAGGCCCTGGTTTCGTTGGTCGCCGACCTGTGGCAAGTAAAGGACCTCTTGTCACAGTCAGATTCCAGCGACGCTGACAGTCTCGCCGCGGCGCGCGCTGATTCAAGCGATCAGCTTGAAACAAAGATGGACCAACGCACGCACCTTGAGAATCTGTGGGCTGAGATCCGCGAGTTGTCACTGCGCCAGCGCCTGGCGCTGTTACTGAGTCTCAGGGACTCCCGCGGCCGTGGCGTGCTCGCGCTGTTACCGGTGGTCGGTGTGGCCTCGATTCCACAAATCGCCGCTGCGCTCGCCATGTCCGCGGAGAAACTGGCGGGTTTGTGGAACGAATTGCCGCTGGAAGACAAAGCGATCGCGGAATCTCTGGGGATAACCCGGCAGCAGGTGATCAATCTGCGCAAGTGCGCGCGCGAAAGACTATGGCGACGCACCAGAGGATTATGAGATGAGAGAATTCAGCGACCCTGCGATGGTAAGATCAACGCTTAGTTTGCGTCGAACTGAACTGAAGGGAGAAGTCTGACCGATTACTGGCGGACGGAAAGCTTGAGTCGTGTCACAACATCTTTCTGAAAAAGTCATAGAGCGCTATCGCACCAGCGCATTGTCTCCGGCTGAGCTTTTGGCTCTCGACGATCACCTCGGACAGTGTGATTCGTGCCGGAGGGAAATGCGCAACAGCGAGGACCTTCCAGAGGCATATGCGCGAGTAATTTCGGCTTTACAGCCGGAAAGCGCACTTGCAGATCGCCATCTCGCTTATCAGCACCTGGCTGATTACGTTGACGAGTCACTGAGCGACGTGGATCGCGAACTCGTCGACAGCCATTTGGAATTCTGTGCCAGCTGCCGCACCGAACTGAAGGATCTTGAGGCAATGAGGGCCGCACTCGCCGGATTGCCGGCCATCGACGACTTGCACGGTAAGACGCTGGGTGTTTGGCAGCGTTTGGCGGTCTGGTGGCAAATGCCATCAATCCGTATTCCTGTTCAAGTGGCGACGGGCGCGGTTCTGATCGGGCTGATGGTCTGGGCTGTGACGCTGATGCGGCATTCACCCGGACCTTTGCAACAGGCAAAAGAGCCTTCGACCAAGCCCGAACCAAGCCAGACCGCCGCAAATGATCTTCCCGTCTCGCCTCGCCAGCAAGAGGACAATCGTGTTCGTGTAGTTGCCGACCTGGTCGATGGCGATAGTCACATCACGTTGAGCAGCGACGATAAGCTCTTGGGCCTGGAATCTGCGTCGATTCAAATTCAGAACGAGGTAATGTCAGCGCTAAGGAACGGTCGCGTAAAGGCTCCGTCATTCATCGCCGATCTCAAAGAACCATCGGGCCGATTGATGGGCGCCGGCTCTTCGGAGTATGGCCTGTTGAGTCCGGTAGCGACAGCGGTCGAGTCACGGACGCCCACCTTTCACTGGCGTGCAATTGAAGACGCGGAAAGCTATGTTGTAACCATCTACGATCTCGATTCAAATAAGATCGCGGCGAGCGGGCCACTAGCGAAGACGGAATGGAAAGCACACGCACCACTCGAGCGCGGCCGCATCTATTCGTGGCAGGTCAGAGCCGTCCGGAAGGGCGCAGAAGCACTGATGCCGCCTCCTGCCGCCGCAGGAGCAAAATTCAGAATCATCGATGCCGCTAAAGCTGAGGCAATGGCGCAAGTTCGGCGCAGTCGCGCGCGCTCGCACCTGGTCCTGGGCTTAGCTTATGCCGATGCGGGTTTGCTTGAAGAATCCGAACGAGAGCTACGAAAACTCGTGGCCGCAAATCCTAAGTCTTCAGTCGCCAGAGGTCTCCTGCGCAGCGTCCAGGCTCAAAGAGGATCGAAGTAGCGAGCATGGCGAATCATTGAGAGCAGCTATGCGCCGATATGATTAGCTGGCAATCAACCGAGATGTGATTTACCCTCCGTCTCCCACCACTACGAAACCTGCCCAGAAGAACGGATGTTGATAACGCTTCGTTCGCAGCAGCTTCAACTGTGCCTGTCGCAGCGCTTCTGCTTTCGTCATCGTTGATTGCGAACCTCCGGGGACTTTCAGACCTCGATGAAAGCTCAACATCAGCTCGGTAGTGCTCGCCGATTCGACACTCCACTGGCTGACGACAGTAGTGGGGATACCGGCTACAAAAAATGCCCACGTCAAACCGATTACTCCTTCTCCAGCGCCGATGCGCCCGCGGGCCGTGTCGCATGCCGACAAGACCACGAGATCGGCCTTGAGATCGAGATTCATTATCTCCCAAGCTTCCAGCAGACCATCTTCCTTCGAGTCTCCAGCGGCCTGTGATAAGACAACATGCGAATACATTGGGTTGGCATTGTTGAGAATCGCGTGGGTAGCTAGCTGCAGGATGCGATACTGCCCGGCTTCCGCTTTCACGCGGTCTTCCCGCGCCTCGGCGCCAATATAGATCCTGCTGCGCCCGACTCCGTATAACTGTCCCAACATCTTAACCTGGCGCTCCGCTTCAGGAAGCGGCCCGAGCTGTTGCTTCATCGGTGCTTTTCTGACCCGTTCGACTGCTTGGTCTTCCAGCCAGGGATTGCCGATTCCCAGTAGCACCAACCGATCATTGAATTCTTGCCGACGTCGCTTCGCGATCATTTCATTGAGCACGGTCAACGATGGCGCATAGGAGATGGCATAGTCTTCGATCAGATAATGATTCGCCGCGGGCTGCAAAGCCTGAAATGGCAAGTCCCAAAGAACATCGTCCGGCACTACGACGAGTGTCGTTTTGTTTCGCAATTGTTCGGCCGCAGGCTTGATTAACAGGTTGTGCAGATCGGCTGCCGATTCTGTGTAGTCGAGATCATGATTTGCTAAACGCTGTCGAAACTTTTCGACGCGCGCCGCGAGATCACTGCGCTTGACTGGCAGTGTCAGGGCGCGCAAATCTATAGGCGAGCCCGCCGCGCCTTTGGTCAGCACGAACAAATACACTTGATTGTCCGCGACCGCGTATTCAAGTATTGCAGTCTTATCATCTCGCAGCATGTCACGCGCCTGATCCACGCGCAAGACCTCAGCCTCGCCGCGTTGCGTCTTCAATTCCGGATGCGCGGCGTATAGACCAATCTGAAATGCTTCTCGATCTAGTCTCGCCTGCCCCAATCGCGCGCTGAGATTCGATAGACGCGCCGCGTCGGGTTTGTCACGAATCTTTTCACGGGCAATCTGCGTGTTTAGCGCGACCAACGCGCCCGTGAGATCCCGCTCCTGCTGCCGCTCTGTCATGGTCATCATTTTGTCGGGCTTGATTCTGCCGCTGCGCAACACCTCGAGAACTACCCGGCCTTTCGCTCGCTCGGCATAAGCAAGCGCTTCGGGGGCGTTGTTCTCCGCAACGAACAATCCGATCATCGCCGTGTACGGAGCGACTTTGCTCTCGAAGTATTCCTCAACTTCTGATTCGCCGCCAGGCACTTCATTTCGCAGCGCGTCAATCGTCCGAATAGCTTCAGCAAACGCTTGCCGCGCCTGGTCAGGTTGATTCAGGGAAAGATAAACCTGTCCCCCGGTGAGGCGCGCGTGCCAGAGCGCCTCGTTTTGATCTCCCGCTCGCGCGGTATTCGCCGCCTGCTCGGCGAATTCCAGGGCTTTCCCGTGATTGCCTAAAGCCTCGTAGACGCGCGCAAGATTGTCGAACGTCGCCGGGTCCTTGACGCCGATGTCGCGCGCCATCGCGAGGCTCTTCTGAAAAAACTCAAACGCGTGAGCATAATCATGTTGCGCGTAGTAAACCACACCAATCTCGTTCAGAATTGAGCTGACTCTGTCTTTGCTTCCGAGAGAGTTAAGAATCGTCAATGCTCGCTGCAGCGAATCCAGCGCCTGAACGTAATCTCCCTTATCGCGGTGGGCCATCCCGATACTCTGCCAGGCTTTCCAGATTAACGGCTTGGCGCTCAACTCTTCAGCCTGGGCCAGGGCCTTCCGTAAGTATTCAATGGCCAGAGGGTAATTGCCGAGAGTGCGATACAAGTCGCCAATGTTTAGCAGAGTGCTGGCGATTCCCAGCTTGTCACTGGCGGCGGTAAGAGCCAGACTTTTCTGAAAACATTCCAGGCTCTTTAAGTAGTTACCCTGATCGAAATAGATCAGGCCCATGTTATTCAGAACACTGCTTATACCCTCAGTGCTCTTTAACTCTTCGTTCAGCGCCAGACTTCGTGCGTAGATCTCAAGCGCTTTGGCGAATTCGCCCCGAAGATACTCAGTGCCAGCCGAGCTGTTCAACGCCGTGGCGATTCCGGGCTTGTTGCCGCTGGCTTCGTCAATCGCCAAACTCTGACGGTAGTTATCCAGCGCCGCGGTGTAATCACCCAGCATGCGCTTTGCCGTACCAATAGATCTAAAAGTGGATGCCATACCTGTCCGATCGCCGGCACGTTCGGCCTCGGCCTGTGCGAACTGATATAGACTCAGCGCCTCGGAGAACTTTCCCTGCGTTCTCAAGCGGTTGCCCTGGGCAATTAGCGCTCTGGTTAACGCAGGGCTTCGTAGCTCGGTGTTATGTTCGATTATCGATTCTCGGGTCGCATTCGGTGCGGCTGCCAGAGAAGCGGCAAGGTCCTCTTCTGCCGACGCATCGTGGGCAATCTTCCAGGCTCCCGATTCCTTCACAAACTCCATTACCCGATTCATTTTTCCGAAGGCAGTGGAAGGCCCACTGGTTCTGACTTCGCTTGCGGTGATCTCCACGGCGACTTGTGCCGAGGCCTTATCGCCGTCCAGGGTCAGTTTTCGAATCGTCAAATTCCTGACTTCGATGTGATCGTTTGCAGCAAAGACTTGCTGTAGCTCTTTTCTACGAGCTTCGAGGTCGGTTGCCTTGGCGCTCCACTGCTTTTGCAGATCATCGAGATCCCGCTTAGCAAGAAGGTCAAAATACCGGCTAACCACCGCCCGCAACAACGCTTCGTCTGAGGAAGGCTCCTGGCCCACAACCAACGATATGCTCTGGTCTAAACCAAAGGTCGCCACCGCCACACTCAGAAAGAGTAGAAGCGAGCGAAGGTAAGTAACGTGAGACATGGATCTCCTCTAACAAATCTCGGATTGGGAATGATTTATCGGCTGAGATAGCCCGCCGGCCCCCGCACAAAACACTATGACCAGAGGCTGTGATGTTATGGCGGATATACACCAAAGGCAATGTTCACGCCAGGAGGGCCAGATGGGACGCGAATTTTTTTGAGCAGAATATCTCACCCTCGTGGTAATAACCCCCGCTCTTTCCGTCGTATGTAACCAGAAACCCAGCTTCAGAGGAGGAAACGATCGTTTACAGGTGCAAGAAATCGCTTCTACCGCTTTAGGCGACGCGAGGAGGAGTCGAGGATACGGTTCGGATTTGGAGGGTGACTCGAACGAAAGGAGAGGTTCCATGACGGCCTTAGCGTCACTATTGATCCTGGCTGCCGGGCTGAACTTTGGGTTCGCGCATAATTTTCAGAATCCTCGCAGACAGACTGACCCGCGCGCAGAAATTCCCAACCCACATCATCACGCGAAAGGCGAAGATGTGCTCAAAGAGGTTGCGCCAGAGATCAAGGTCGTGGAATCAAGCACGGCGCAGAATGCCGAAATACAGAATCTCGTGCTGAACAAAAGCAGGAGATTCTCGTCGTTTACCGTAAACACGGAAGACGGCATGGAACGAATCTTTGTAAGACAGGTGCTCATCCCCAACCGCAGCGACAAGGTTTACGAAATCCAGGGAGTGGCGTGGCCCAACCGCCCGCTCAGCGATCCGGTTTGGGCGGGCGACTATTTCATCTTCGATCGCTCAAGCAACCCACATGCGGCGATCCATTATGTCTTTGACATGCAAAAGCGAGCGCTGGTTGCGGCTCGCGCATTTACCGAATAAGCATCGGCCGAAGTGTCATTTCGCTTTGGGTAAAGACGCGTTCGGATGAAGAAGGCCGGCATGGGAATAAGCGCGAAAGGAAACCAAAATGAGAATACCAAAGACTTGGGTCACTCTGATGCTGATGTTCGGTCTCTGGCTGGGCCTGATTCTCGGCTGTTCGAGTATGAAAAAAGCGATGGATGAAAAGCGGACCGAGCGTGAAGGGTCACCGATCACAATCTCAGCCGACGATTTGTCCAAGGCATACGAAACGAACGAGGCTGAAGCGGAAAAACTCTATCAGGGCAAGATTTTGATTGTCACCGGGACTGTGGGGACGACTAGTACTCCGGACGAAGGGATGGGACGTCCGGCAATCATCCTGGTCGATGCCCATCAGAAACCAGCCGTCAACTGCTTCGGCTTCGCGACCGATAGCAAGGAAGCTATTTCGAAATTGAAAACCGGGCAGAAGGTATCGGTGAAAGGAAAGTGTATGGGGAAAGTGATGACGGATGTCCCTGTCCTCGAGGACTCTGTCCTTCAGTGAGCGAATTCGGCCACCGAAGAGTTCTAACGGAGAATCAATGGAACCTGCCGGTACTCCCGGCGCATGAGGAGAAAGAAAGATGAAAAAATTTGCATTGTTAACTGTTGCAGCTCTGGTCTTCGCGGTTTTCAGCTTTCAAACGGCTTCGGCGCAGTTTCCGAAAATTCCGAAAATAGGGAAACCCAGCCCTCCGCAGCCAACCCCGACTGACACCGCGCAGCCTACGTCAACCAACTCGCAACCAGCAAAGTCCCAGCCGGACAGTCGAGACACTAAAATAAACGCATCGACCGGGCCGACAATCAACAAGCCCTCGATTCAAATCACTCTGCGCACGCACCAGCAGTATTACCGCAACGGCCAGGAAGATCAGGAGACCTGGAGTTGGACGCCGCGCATTGCTTACCGGGTCGTTGGTCCGATCTCGGCGGGTAGCCAGTTGTCGGTGGAATTCACCTTACCTTCGGGCAGGCCCTGGATCAAGTTTGACTGCAGCACCAACGAAACCAAAGACGGTTACTGGTGGCCAACCGAGTGCGGAATGAACTCCAACGATGTGAAGGACCAGGATGCTTCAATCGAGACCGGCCTCGCCGGATTCAAGATCAATCTGAAGAACGAACTTGAAGGCTCTAACACGACCCTCTTCACCGGTAAGTTCAAAGTCGAAAAGTTTCATGTTGGCGTGGTCGACTTGCCGAAGTTCAAGAACAACTTCTCTTACTATGTTAACTACGACTGGAACCTGCCCATCGGCTATGTCTACAGCTACGACGTGATGGATGCCCGTCCTGGCTATACCCCATCACCGACGGAGGGGCGTTTCAGTTTCGTTACCTGGTTCAAAGGCGACCCCACGAACCTCGATTATGGTAAGTACGTCGCCTATCTGTATTACCAGGGCAAGATGGTTGCCGACAGCGCGGGAGACAATGACACAGCCGGAACCACCTCTTGCCAAATCACCAACATTGCATCCCACGAATCTTCCTACGGCTACTGTCGCCGAATGTTCTCGGTCAACGCGATGGTCTGGGACAAGCAGCCCGAGTTTCATCCGCGGGACTTTCCCATGTACAAAAGTCCCGGCGAATACGAGATTAAAGTTTTGCAGAATGGCAAGCTTGTGCGCACGGCAAAGTTCACCATGGGTACGAACTACCAACTCGTCGATACGGGTATAGGCAAGCAGAACAATCTGGGCACCGGCCGCGTCGTTGTGCCGGTGCAAATCATCGGCGATCAGGACGGCGCCTGGAATCGCAATGCTTACAAGACTGAGGCGTTCTTTGGCAATCCGTTGAACGGTTTCACAGTTCCGTAGTTTGAATCTCCGGAAAAAGACCACTCGCTATCACCTGCGGTTTGTGCGCGCGAAAAAGGAGAGGCCAAATATGAAAACTTACATCGGGTTGTTTCTGGCTGCCGAGCTGCTCTCTGCCTGCAGCCACCCGAAACCTTCTGAACTCAGCAACACGCAATCGACTACTGCAAAAACCCAAACCTCGCAATCGACTTCTGCCGAAGCAACCAGCGGGGCGCCGGTTGAATTCATCTACGGCGGGATAACGTCCGACAAGACGAGCATCTCGTACAAAATCAAGGTGAACACCGATAAGCCCATCGAGGAGGTTCATCTTGCTCTGAAAGAAACTGATGCCGGCGGCAAGGTGGTGGAGCAAACCATGATCGCGTGGCAGAACATAGTCCACTCGGCTCAGCAGCCGATCGAAAAAGGCAAGACCTACGAAGATCAAACACCGTTGGATCCAGGCGCGACCAAAGCCGAGTGCTTGCTTAAGGAAGTAGTGTTCAAGGACGGCACGCGGTGGACCGCGCGTTAGCACGCTGGCGGCAGTCCTCAACCGAGGAATCAACAAATGGAACCAACTGAATTGGGGACGGTCGGATTGCAGCGATTGAAGTCGGGCGAATTTCCCAAGTCAGTGGCGCGCGATCTCAAGCGGCAGGGCCTTACCAACCCGGAGCTAGAGGGTCTGTTCCTGAAGGCTGCCGGTCAAAAGCGTCGCGGTGGTTTTGTCCGGATCGCTCTGGGCATCGTGATTGCTCTGGCAACGGCACTTCTGGTGATGGGCGCGATGGAAGCCGGCTTCCAGTGCTATGGACCGGGGCTGGCCGTCGGCCTCTTCGTCGCTGCCAACGGAGTCCTGCAATTAAAGCAAGCTCGAGAGATGAGGAAAGCTGTGGAGGCGCCGCTGCTATAAGACGCAGTTTCAGGAGAAAGGAAAGTAAAGATGGCTGAGCCGATCACCTATACGTTGAGCTTCGGCATGAGCAAGCCCAATTTATCACTAACAGACGACAGGTTTATTTCGCAGGGGCCGATGCAGAACGTCGACGTTCCGCTATCGGCACTACGGTACTTCGGCGTGTCGCCCGTTTACAACCAGGTGAACACGTACGACGCAGAGTTGATCGTGGCCTGGGATGAGGCGGGAAAAAGGAAATCGAAAAAGATCTATGTGCGACAGGCAGACCAGTCTTTTCAAAACTTCAGGGGGGCGTTGCAACAGAGGCGTCCCGACGCAAGCTTACTGCACATGAATCCGAAGGAAGCCCAGAAACAGATGGGCTTAACCAGCACCAATAAGCTCGCGTGGATCATTGGACTGGCCATCGTTGGCTTGATATTGCTGATTGTGGCGATCGCCGGCGCCTGGAGCGCCATGAGTTCATAGATGGATGCGTGCCGATGAAGAAGCTTGGCCTGGTGGCGTTGGTGCTAACGCTTGTGTTGACGATACCGATTCTGTTTATTTTGAGCAGGCATACCGTCAACCCGAATCAGTTCATTCTCATCGTGTCCGGGGCCCTGTTGCTAGTGCTATGGACCATTCCGTATGCGACGCTGATTGATCCATGGCTGCGCCGCGGCGTCGGCGCGCTTTTCAATGTGACGATTGAATGGCGCGGCACAAGCAAGTCCTTGTCCTGGACTCCGGTCCAGGAGACAGGATGCATTGCCGGACTCTTCATAGATCTACTTGGATATTTTTTCATCGGTCTCTGGTTAGTGCCGTTTGCCGCCGCCATCGGTCTGGTACTTTGGCTCCGTCATTAGAGGCTTTGCACAAGGAGATTCACATGTTTGCTACACCATCGCTCGCTGCCCAACGAAAGAGCCGGTTTGCTTTCATTCTACTCCTGACCTGCATCTCTTTGAGCTGCGCAAAAACAGAATCCGGCTTATCAACGAAACCGATGGCCGGACATACATTCAAGGGTTCGTTAAAGCAGACACTGGCCGGGGACGATGAAGGCGTGAGGTCGGTTGCTTTCTCGGCTGATGGAAAGACAGTGGCGAATGGGGGACTTGGTAATGTTGTGAAGCTCTGGGATGCGCAAACGGGATCGTTGAAACGAACTCTGGCAGAAACGGGGCCACCCGTCGCTTTCTCTCCCCACGGTGAAACACTGGCAACTGTGGATGGGTTCAGGAATACGATCAGGTTATGGGACGCGGCTACGGGAGCGGAGAAGCAAACCCTTAGTGGGCATAGTGGTGAGATAACTTCTGTCGCCTTCTCGCCGGATGGCCAAACGATTGCGAGCGGCAGTTTCGACAAGTCGGTAAAACTGTGGGACGCAAAAACCGGAACAGTTAAGCAGACGCTCTCAGGGCATAGCGATACGGTAATGTCGGTCGTCATTTCAGCAGATGGCCGCACAATCGCGAGCGGTAGCAGAGACGACACGATCAGATTGTGGGAAGCGCAGACAGGAGTCCTGAAGCAGACGATTAAGACGGACGACATTGTGCTGGGCGTGGCTTTCGCTCCGCAAGGAGAGGTGTTATCGAGTGTCAGCGGAGACAAGACTGTGAAGTTGTGGGATGCACAGAGTGGGGGGCTAAAGAAAACTCTGACGGGCGAGGCGAACTTAACATCCGTCGCTTTCTCTCCCGACGGTAAACTTCTGGCCAGCGGCAGTTATGACAAAACGGTGCGAGTCTGGGACCTACAAACAGCAGAGTTGAAGTTAACGCTCAAGGGCCACGACGATGTAGTCGAATCGGTCGCTTTCTCTTCAGACGGCACGATGCTGGCGAGCGGCAGCGCCGACAAGACTGTGAAATTGTGGGAATGAGAGACCGGCGAATCACGAAGCCGAAAGTAGTTGATGGGAGAAGCAATTACCATAATCGTTGCCGTCGTCGTCGCCTGGCTGCTTTACTTGCTGCCGGCTGTTTCTCTGTCCTCGCCGGTCTGCTATTTCGGTCGTGAACGCGTTGAGTTCATGTGGTGGGAGCTGAATTTCAACTGTTCGTGAAATGACAACGAGTAGAACCACGACAGCTAAGAGGAGGAAAAACAAAATGTTCCGCAAAATCTCAGTCGCAGCGTTTCTCTGCGTGGCGCTGTCCGCTACGGCCCTGGTAAGGGCCCAGAAGGTCGCAAAGGATCTCGACGATGCGATTAGTGAGGCGTCCATTTGGGTAGGCTGGAAGCCCGACGACAGCCTTTACCCAAAACAGGATGGAAAGAAGGCGCTTGGGGACGGCAAAACGTGCCTCGAAAAGATAGACGAAGCGCTGTCCAAAGGGCTGGCAGCTTCCACGGTGGTCGAAACCCAAAAGGGTAAAATGACCATTAGTGAGGCGCGCGAGATGTGCGTTGCTGTTCGCGACGCCGGCCAGAAGGTCTTCGGTGACCTGACTGCAGCGGAAGAAGCACAGTATGAACCGTTCAGAGAAGTTCTCAGTGGAGATAAGCTGAACCTCTACAATGACCGCTTAAAGAAATACAAACTCTATGGCGCCGGCGGTAAAGTACTGAAGACGCCCGGGGACTATCGCGATTCGCCTTTGTGGTGCACCACTGGTGTCGATCGCGAAGGCGTTTTGCCCACGTGGAGCGTGGACTGCTGGCACTTCAAAAGCATGAGCAAGGTGGGCTCGGTCGAAAGTAGAAGCGGCACCGGCGATCAGGCGCCTTCATCGGCGTTTCGTTAGGTCTTACTCTCCAAGTCTGCGCCGGACGAAATGTTCTTCGAGACAGTCGTGGCGACCACAGAGTGGCCGAGTCGCATTCTCGCCCATTTATTTGTTTGGGTAACAATATAGTTGACACCGCAGACGAGGTGTTCATGGTCTGGACGACTCTGGTGGAATTTTCTGGTTCTGATACTGCCGATCTGGGGTTCGTTCTGGGGCTGGTTCCGAAAAATTACCCGCCTCAAATGATTCGGCAAAATTCTTGGGGAGTCGTTCAGGGAAAAGCGCCAGTAAAGCTTTAGCTTTGTTGTGCGTAACTCTAGGAGTATTGGTGTTCATGACTATTTCAGCCGCTTTTATTTCAAACTGAGACTTCGCTTGCTTGTCCTGAAGATCAATCTGAGTCATGGTCTGCTTATGTTGACTCCAGACTCCAAAGGAAATCGTGAGAGCGGCGATCAGCAAAGAGATGACGATTGATCCTCCGGTTGTCCAAGCCTTCAGTCTTTCGACCTTGAGTTTTTCTTTCTCTATTTCAAGCTTCTTTTCTTCTAAAGAAAGCTTTCTCTCTTCAAGAGAGGGCGTAGTTTCTGTGAGGTGTTCTACCATGAGTTCTTCTCCCGTTCGAGGCTTATGCAAATATCCTTACTTGACGCGTGAGATAAGATTGCAGTGTTCAGACTGAATAGCGCAGATTCCGGTGCGCTCAATCCGAAGCGGGCGGCGAGGTCATTTCAGCCTCACCGCTTTTCCGATCCTGTGCCGTTTCTTGTTCGGCCTGTTTCTTCAAAATGGCATCCTGATAGACCTGAACGCGGAGTGACCATAGGTTGAATCCTTTTCGGCCCAGCACGGCTCCTAAGATAAGGCCAGCTATACATAGAACCATTGCAATTCTGCCATACCAACTTTCCCAGGTGATAATGCGCGTTTTGTATCGAAGCGCTGCGCTATGCTTTTGGACTTCTAGCGCAGCGTCTTGTGCGGCCTTGTATAGTTCCTCTCTTTTTTGGATGCTCTGAAGGTGCTTCGCTTCCATTGCCTCGATCTCGCGATTTATGGCAGTTCGCTCTGATGTTGATAGTCTGGATTTATTTTGCCCTTGCTCCGAAATGGCTTTCAATCGAGATATCTGAACATCACCCTCAGCTATCTCGTCCTTCGCCTGCTTCATAAATGCTTGATGCTTGTTGGTTTCATCGTCGGCTTCTAGTTGGAGCAACTCGGAATCTCTTTGAGCTTCAAGTAAGGCTAGTGTTGATCGATGCAACAACCAAGGCGGGTAGGTCACTGAAACCAAGAACAAGATCAGGCCAACAATGCACATGAACTTGTACAGGTTATCGGTAGGAGGTTTGAGGAAATCTCCGATCACGTGGCTTTCCTCGTTCTATCTCGGTGGTTGCTGTTGCGGCAATGATTGCTGTTGTGTGGGCGCAAGCAGCCTATTCGTGATGACATCGTTAATGCTCTTTGCGAAGAACGTGAGAATTGCCCCGATAAGAGCAAGTAAAACTATCGCCGCATAGATTTTTTGGGCAATGCCGTCTAACTTTTTTCCTTGTTCAGCTTGTCTTGTCTTAAGTCCATCAACGGCCTCGGTGAGTTTGCCCAGAGCGTTCTGCATATTCATTACGATTTCAAGAGTGTAACTGTAATCGCCGGACGGCATGACCGGAGGCGTCGTCTCTGCGAACCGTTTCGGGCTGGGTTGTTCGACCCCTCGTTGTCGTGGTCCCCTGCTGCTCAATTACTTTCCCCCTATTTTGTCTTGTTCGCCATCCACTCCCACATATCCAGCGGGGATCTCCCGTAATATCCGCTAATGCCAAACACAACAAGGCCGCCTATTCTGGGAAGGGATTCTGCGTTATCTGGGAAGAGTTTGTCGTATAGCTCTCTAGTCGTACCGGAGTATGCGACGAGCCACTGACCTCTGCCGATTTCATAATGGTTATCGGGAAAGTTCTCAGCGACACTCTTTCCAATCGCCGCATCGTTACTTTCGTACTTGGTGACTACCATAAACAACGACATATTTATCCTTGCCTCGTCCTGTGCTAAGGATCAGAAAGTATAGCAGCTAATCACGCGGCTCTCCGTTTCTTCGTTGCCTTGTGCTTTTCGTACTTCGCTTTCTGTTGGTCGATCTCTTTCTTAGGAACGGCCATTAGTCGCCGCGTGAAATCCTCGAAGCGTTTGAATTCTTCCGGCTTTTCTGCGTGTGCCTTTGCTTTTTTCATGGCGGCCATTGTCGCACAATAATCCGTGACAAAACAGCCTCTTTTCGATACCCTTCGCGCCATGTCACACGCTCCCTTCACCGAGGCGGATGTGGATTATCTGTTGAAAGCACGTAAATTCATACAGAGCGTAATGAGGGACACGACCGACAATCCGGACAGTCCGCTCCTTGAAATCATCTACAGGGTGCGCAGATTGGATCGGCCTAACGACGAGATTAAACTAAGACTGTCAGCAAGACGGCCAAAGCCGGTGATGGCTACCGCTGTCAGATATGTACGACCCAGCGCCGCACTTCTATGGCACGATGAACGGATTCGCGGAATAGATCGTAAGATAGTTCACGTGATCACAAAGAACGGTCTCCCGGTCGGCAAGGTGCGCGGTTGGCACGAACACCAATGGACGGAAGCAGACGGTGATAGCAACGTGGTTGATGCTAACAAGGTGATGCGAAACGTTCAGGAGGATTTCAAGTCAATTCTAAGATTCTGTATGAACCGCTGGCGCATCGAAGTGCGGGACGATGATCGGCAATTATTATTAAAGCTGTGAGGTGTCAAATATGAACATAATTGCGGATGTTCTCACGACATATCTCGACGCCCAAAAGCGACTGATAGAATTTGAGGAAATCGACAAAGATAATTGCGCGGTGTCTTTACCCCGTCATTACTCCGCGCACACGCGCGTTGAGGTAGTTGTCTCCCGGCTGTCCAAAGACCAGTTTGTGTTAACCGATCAAGGTCAAACGATCAGCGAATTGAAAGATGCTGGAGTGCATGTCGGGTCGGCGGTGATAGATCGACTTAAAGAACTCATACGAATATGGAGAGTTGATTTAGTTGGCGTGAGTTTAATAAGGACTTGCCGCCACCGCGAACTTGGCGAGGCTTTACATGAATTTGGCGAAGCCGCTAAAACAGTGGGCGATGCGTATCTAACCACGAGAGATTACGAGACGGATCGACGCGTGGAAGAATCGCTCAAAGACCAAGTGCGAAGGACGTTTCAAACCGAACGGTACTTCTACAGGGAACAACAAAGCGTCCCTGGTAAAATTGAGACCGCCGGTCACAAGGTTGACTTCTACATCCCGGCGAATGGATCGAACGGCCTTGCCCTAGAGGTGCTGAGTAAACCGAACAAGTTGCAAGCTGAGGCGTGGGGTTTCAGATCGCGCGACATGAAAGATGCCAACCAGAGATTGCTAGTTGGGTTTGTTTATGATGAAACCGCGAAAGATTTAAGCCGCACCATTCTAAACAGCATCGCTGACATTTCGTTATCGGAAACAGAATTATTCGAGTTTGCCAGACAACTAAAAGAGCATCACATCTCACGAGGTGATGCTCCGAAAGTTGGCGATGGTAACGGTGGAATGCTACCGAGCGGTAACGTGTCCGGCTTTCTAACCAGTTGAACGCTTCCCGCGCTTCTGTCGAGGCTTCCCGCCGTCTTTATTGTGCTGCCTTGGCCGTCAATTCCTCAAAGGTGAGGCGACGGCCAGTGAGACACTTCGCAACTTCTAAGAACCGATAGAGATCATTTCCGGTGCGCTTGTTGAATCTGTAAGCTTGCTCGTCCAAGTAACGGAAAAGATGAAACGGTTCGACTGATACATACGTGCCCTTGAGCGTCCGCTTTAAGAGACTCCAAAAGTTTTCGATCCCGTTCGTGTGGATGTTTCCCTCGACGTACTTTTCCGCGTGATTGATAACGCCGTGAATGTAGCGCGAGCGTTCGTCAATGCCGCCATAGGCTTTCCAGCCATCGGTCATTACTTCCGAACCTCTGCGGACGTTGCGCTTCACGCCCTTGTGCAAGGTGTCTGTATCCGCTTCGCCGATAACATGCGCTCTAACTTCGCCGTCTCGTTCAAGCAATCCCATCACCGCAACTTTACCAACTCCGCCACGGCCTTGAATCGCCATCTCACGTTTCCACTTGTGCATGTTCCGGGCCTTGCCACCAATGTACGTTTCATCAATTTCGACCGTGCCGGATAGCTTGCTCCAACTCTTCGCTTGCATCGCAAGTCTGATTCTGTGAAGTAAGAACCATGCGCTCTTTTGCGTGATACCTAACGCCCGGTGAATCTCATACGAGCTAACGCCGTTCTTCGCGTTTACTATCATCCAAATGGCCGGAAGCCACTTGTCTAAACCTATCGGGCTATCTTCCATGACCGATCCAGTTTTGATGGTAAACTGTTTGCGACAGTCTTTGCATTGCCAGTATCTGCGGGCCTTGTTGAATGAGTTCCGTGTAGCAGTGCAATGAGGACAGGTTACGCCGTCAGGCCAGCGGACAGCCGCCATGAACTGAGTACAGATGTCGAGGTCAGTAAAGAAGCGGACGGCCTCAAGAAGCGTTTTCGGTAAAGTCTCGTTTTCCATGCCCGAATACTAACAGTTCGGGGATGCGGTGTCAAGTATATTATTACCTTTGTTTGCATGGAATGTGGGTGTTTCGGCGACCTGATGATCGATCGCGGCGCCCGCGGAACAGCGTTGACTTGCCGGGAGAGAGGAGAGACCACGGAGCCGGCGCCTGACTTGCGTTTGGGCGCGCCTACGATATGCTCTCGTTAAGCTTCGCATACTTCGAACTACTGAGCACCTCTTTTACTTTGCGTGCCAGATCATCGGGCGCAAACGGCTTTTGGATGAAAAGCGGCTCTTCCTCCGGGACATCATGACGAACGATCGCATTATCTGTATAGCCCGACATAAACAACACTTTCATCTCAGGATGTAGCTGAGCCAGCCGATTGGCGAGTTCGGGGCCGCTCATCTCAGGCATGATGACGTCGGTAAGCAGAAGATCAATCGGCTCCTGGTACTGCTCAGAAATTAAGAGTGCTGTGCCACCGCTGGCCGCCTCGAGCACTCTATAGCCGTAGGTCTCCAGTATCTCGCGGACGAGTCTCCGCACCATCGCCTCGTCCTCAGCCAGCAGAATAGTCCCGGCGCCCTGGAGGTCTGCCGCGAATTCGCGGATTCGCTTATTTTCTGTCATCCACACCCGCCGACTCTCGCGCAGCGCCGCTCTCGTGCGCCTAATTACGCCCTAACATTCATTGAGATACCTAATCCTCTAATCGGACGAGTCCGGCCCTGAGCGCATAACGCACCAGGCCTGCCGTGTCGTGAATATCAAGACGCTCGGTTAATAACATCCGATGCGTCTCAACGGTCTTGACACTGATATTAAGAAACAGGGCGATTTGTTTTGTGGAATTACCGTCTGCAATTAACTTCAAGACTTCGCGCTGTCGTGGCGTCAAACGCGCGAAGGTTTCATTGGCCGCCCTGAATTGAACAAAGTCCAGCAAAGGTTTTCTTGCTGAGGAACAGATATGCATTTTGCCATTCGCCACGGTCTTTATCGCCGTCTCCAGTTCGGCGGCAGAAGTAGTCATAGTCAAATAGCCGGCCGCGCCACAGCTCAGTGCGTTCATCAGGCATTCCTCTTCGGCGTTGGTTGAAAGCACGATTACCTGCACCGCGGGACATTCCTTTCTGACGCGATGAGTCACCTCGAAGCCGTTCAACTTAGACATCGAGCTCTCAATCAGCGCGACATCGGGTTGATGCTGCCTAATCAATCGCAGGGCCTCGGGGCCATCACCAGCTTCGGCGACAATTTGCAAGCCAGGCAGCCGTTCGAGTTGCGCTCGAATTCCACCTCGTATCAATGTGCGATCATCTGCTACCAGGACGCGAATTTCCTTCATAATGATTTATTCCTTTGGCCATAGTCCGCGTTCGGAGGATTGAAGCGTTGGGGACTCTCGTTCAAGGCGCAATTAGATTCAGCCGAGTGGTCGGGCGTGTCAGTAATTTCCCGATATCGCGGAATATTTTGCCTCATGATTAGAATACGGCCATCAGGACAATACCGATATCGCGAAAACCACGATTTTTGTGCCGCTGGATGGCTGACAGCCGTGTCGGTAATTGCTCTACAACTCGGCTCGATCGGCAGCAGTGACAGGACTTAGGGTCACGGATAGATGGATTAGTTACCTTTGCTAAGGCACGCGGCGGGCAGTAGCCGGAGCCGTGAGGCAGGGCGTAGTCTGGATTTTGGCTGACCAGAACCTCCCTCATTCATGATCGGGTACTACGTCTAATCCACCAGCTTTTTCTGGATGGCATAGTGAGTGAGTTCGGCGTTGGTTTTCATTCCCATCTTTTCCAGAATTCGTCCCCGGTAGGTACTGATTGTGCTTTCGCTCAGCGACAATATGCCGGCAATCTCACTGACGGTTTTGCCGGAAGCGATGAGACGAAGCACTTCGAATTCACGGTCGGAGAGGGCTTCGTGAGGTGGGCCGCCAGAGCTTATGTCAGGACCGAAGATAAACTTTTCGACAAACCCCTCACTTGCATACCTTCCTCCGCTGATGACTTTGTTGACGGCTTTGACCAACTCCGCTCGCGGGCTGTCTTTGGTTATGTAACCTGCCGCCCCTCCCTTGAACGCACGGCGGGCGAACTGCTCCTCGGAATGCATACTGAGGATGAGCACGGGAAGCCGGGGGCGAACTTGCTTCAGCTCCTTCAATACCTCCAGCCCGCTTCTATCGCCTAAAGAAATATCCAGAATGGCGATATCCCAATCCTGCTCGCGTACAAGTTTGAGTGCTTCCTGGACGGTGCTTGCCTCTCCGAAAGTTACCGTATCAGGTTGTTTGTCGAAGATTCGCTTCACACCGTCGCGGAGAACTTCATGGTCATCAACTATGAGGATCTTTTTCATTGCTTCGGCCTCAAACATCGACCGGTAAGGTTGTATGAGAGAGTCAACACTCATTTAGTGCGATCCTCTCGAACAACTCTTAATGGGAGATTGGGATCCGCACGGTAATCAACGTACCCTTTCCATCAGACCCCTTGATATTAATCGTCCCCCCGATGAGATGGGCTCGCTCTCGCATCCCCAGCAGGCCCAGCGTGCGTTGACCCGACTTCTCATCCTCGGTAATCCCGCTTCCGTTGTCACTGATCGTCAACAGGACCACGCCGTTCTCTTTATGCAACTGAATGCAAACTGTCGTCGCTTGTGCGTGACGAAGGATGTTGGTCAACGCTTCCTGAAAAATCCGAAAGACCGCTGTTGATTGTTCTCCAGTCAAGTCAACCGTCTCCTGATCGCAATCGCATTGGACGATGATCCCTGTTCGCTCCTGGAACTGTAGCGCTTGCCATTCAATGGCCTCAGTCAGACCCAGCTCGTCCAAAGCAATCGGCCTGAGTTCCGAGGCAATTCTCCGGACGGCATTGACAGCAGTATCAGTTAACTCGTGCATCCTTTCGATCCGTTTCGTTAGCTCATCGGATTGCGATAGGGCTTTGGGATCAAACATGACTTCAACAACTTCCTCCAGGTCCCATCGCAAACTTGACAGCGTAGCGCCCAGTTCATCATGAATCTCACGCGCGATGCGCAGAGCTTCCTCTTCCCTGGCGGACTCAAGCCGGGCAGAGATTGCGCGTAGGCTTTCGGTGGTTACTCGCAGACGCTCTTCAGCCAGCTTGCGCTCGTTGATTTCTTTCATTAGCTCTTCATTCGCCACTCTGAGTTCACTCGTTCGTTCCAGGATTCGTTGCTCCAGCCCTTCATTGAATCTCCTTATTTCGACCTTGGCCTGTATTAGCTCCGGTGTTTCAACGATCTCCCATTGTCCTTGCCGTCTTGCAATTGCAAACTGATGGGTGCGTATCACGTCGAAGATCTCTTGACCACCGATAGACCTGAGCGGGTAAGTGCATGATGCGATGGTGCGTTCGTGGGGAAACAATTTGTCGAGTTCAGCTTCAAACTGGCGAAGCTCGTTCGGCGCGCCACCGGATAGCCACGCCGGACTTCCGTTAACTCTCATTCCTGCATAGCCTCTGGCCAGTGCTTCATTTAGTCTCATTCTGAATCGATCGGCGACGGTGTTAGGATCAAAGGTGTTTCCGCTAAAAAACCACTCCCTATGGCCGACAACTTCGATGCTTCGCTCAGCCACATACCGATCAAGGTCTGGAAGAGCATCGCGCAAAGCGCTCGTTGCTTCTGCCACCGTCAGCAGCTCGGAATTCGAAATCACCCAGAGGCAGAACTCCTGGTTCTCCAGTCCGGTCTTGAAGTAAGGAATCAAAACGTCCAGGAGGTCTTGTTTCGTCTCGTAGAAATAACAGAAGTGTGCGCCCCATGGGAGATCGCCGACGACGGTGATGCCGGTCTTTCGTAACTCGGTTGCCATGGTGTTAACCTCCAACGATTATTGGGTGCGTCCCACCAGGTAGTTGTTGAGGGGAGATTCAAAAGTCTTCGCTCGGGTGTTCGTGGCCTCCTGCTTACTCTGAGTAAGGCTGGCGGACAACCCGGACGGATTGCGCTTACTGTAGGCCCCTCTTGTGCTCATGTCGAGAATTTTTTAACGAAAAACGGCAATCTCCAAGAAAGAACCAAGGCTAGTTGGTCAGAGGATATGCTTTGCCACAATTATCGCTGCAGGTAACTCGATGAACCCAGACATCTCTTTTGGGCATATAGGAATTTGGCTGATTCAGCGGAGTTGGTTTCGGTCAAATGCCGGCTCGCGTTTTGGGCCGACAGATTTGTTTTTATACCACAACTGCACGGTCTGCTTCGCCATTGCCGCATCTTCCAGCTACGATACTTCTGTGATGAGTGCGTGCTAATCATTTGCGCGCTTCGAATGTAAGCCCAGCTCCAACGATGGGAAACCGTAGCGTAACCAGCGTACCTTTGTCTTTTGATCCGGCGATATCAATCTTCCCTCCGACCAGATGGGCGCGTTCTCGCATCCCCAGGAGGCCAAGTGTGCTTTGGCCCGACTTCTCAGCCTCGGTAATTCCGCGGCCGTTGTCACTGATCGTCAAAACGAGGTCGCCGTTTTCTTTATTCAACTGAATGTGAACCTTCGTCGCCTGCGCATGACGAAGGATGTTGGTCAATGCTTCCTGAGAGATGCGGAAGGCGGCGGTTGATTGCTCGCGGG